>Ga0209536_100001810_pt1 | contig 35119 bp, 27 predicted proteins | sample DeeMarSeWOR28_12_FD_187461 | JGI IMG/M metagenome (GOLD analysis project Ga0209536, IMG submission 187461) | Marine sediment microbial communities from White Oak River estuary, North Carolina - WOR-2-8_12 (SPAdes) (version 2) | ecosystem: Environmental > Aquatic > Marine > Intertidal zone >...
TCACGCCCGCGTTGGGGACGTCTTCGGTCGGTTGCATGCACAACACCGTCTTGGCGGACGCGAAGCGGGCGATCATGTCGACATGCCCGTCGGTGTGATCGTGCTCGAGGCCTCGTTCGAGCCAGACCACGCGTGAAACCTCGACGAGCTCGCCGAGGGCGTCCTCGAACGCTTGGCGGGTGAGGCCGGGGTTTCGGTTGTCGTTGAGGACGCAGGATGCGGTCGTGAGGAAGGTGCCGGCGCCGTTCGACTCGATCGCTCCTCCTTCCAGGAAGAGGGGGCTTCGAGCCCCGCGCGCGCCCAGGTGGCCGAGCAGCCAGTCGCCGACCGCATCATCGAAGGGCATCTGGTACTTGCCACCCCATCCGTTGAGCGCGAAGCGCAAGCCGCAGAGGGCGCCACGGCCGTCATATCCGAGCAGCGGCGCGGTGTCCCGGAGCCAGCAGTCACCGTAGGCCGCGGAAACGTACTCGATTCCGTCGGCATCTCCGATCAGCGCGCGTGCTTGGCGCTCGACCTCGGGGCTTCGAACCAGAAGCCGCACCGGCTCGCCCCCAGGTCCGGCGATCGCGCGGCAGAGCTCCGCGATCGACCGTTGTGCCGGGAGAAGACCGAACGGCCACTCCTCAGCGAGGTGCGGAAACGCGAGCCAGCACGCCTCGTGCCGTTCCCACTCCCCCGGAACCCTGAACCGTTCTTTCACCGACCGATCCTACCATGGGAAGACCGCTGCTTCACCGAAGCGCGCGACCAGACCCTCGACGTGATCGAGTACGGCCTGGCGTCGCTGGCGCAAGCCGTCGAGCTGCTTCTCGTTGAGAACCGGCGCCAGGGGATCGCTCGCGAGGCGCCTCGCGAACGCGTCCACGTCGAGCGCCCGAATGGCTTCGATCGTCGAGCGCCGAAAGCGTTGCAGGGCCTCGAGACGGGCCTCCATCAAGCCGAGGCGCTGTTCCCCGAGCCAGAACCCAGCGCCGTTGTCGAGATAAACCAGAGGGCCGCCTGCGCCGCGTGTTCGAACGTTCGTGAAGTCTCCTCCCCAGCGGTCGACGTTCTGTGTCAGGTAGTCGAACAGGATCAAATCGGAGAGCTCCGCCGGTCTGGTCTCGATGTCCGGGATCTTCGCGAGCGGGCGGTTCGGGTCGCTCGCTTCACGGACGCCCGGTCGGCGGTTGAGGTCGGCCCGGTAGTCGACCGGCCGCTGATAGGGCGTGATCGGCAGTGTCCTTTGCACCCTGACCCAGCGCTCCCAGTTGCGTCCCATCCGAAGCCGCTTCAGCGGATCGGGTACCCACCAAATGAAGGCGCCCTTGATCGTTCCGTCTTCGTCGATGCCAAGCTCGGTCACTCGATCGTCCTTCCGAGCCGCGGCTTTCAGGGCATCCCAGCGAAATCGGCGGCCGGTCGTTGGTGGGACTCGGCCGAGTCCGAGCTCGCGATCCAGGTAGTAAGCCGCGACCTCGGAATACCAATGCGCGGCGGAGAACGTCTGCTTGGGCTTGAAGTAGCCCTTCACCCCGTCTTCGAGGGTGATTCGAAAGGCGAGGCTTCGCCCGCCCTTTCCCTTCTCGACCTTGGCGATGGCTGAATTCCGTAGCGCCGAGATGCGGGGCGCGTCGGGTGTGCCGAGGAAGCTCGGCCCACGGTCCTCGGCGCGGCTCGAAAGCCCCACGAGGAGCCCGATGAGCACGCCGATGGGAGCTAGGCGCCGCACTCGGGCTAGCCTAGCCGTCCACGCCGATGAGGTCGATTTCGGTGCCGAGCCCCTGGGCTCGGGCGGCGTCGTAGATCGCACGGGCGAGCGCGACGTCCTGAATCGCGAGACCGGTCGAGTCGAAGATCGTGGTGACGCCTGCGTCCGGTTTGGGTAGCTTGCCGGCCACCACCTCCCCGAGTGTCCCCGCGATATCCTCGATGCTGAGCTCACCGCGGGCGAGCGGCACGTTGATCTCGCCGCTTCCCTCGGCTTGATGAATGTCATCGATGTAAACGGCCGCCTTGCGCAAGACGGCGCTCTGGAGCTCCTGCTTCCCAGGCGCGTCCGCCCCCATCGCGTTGATGTGGGCACCGGGTGTGACCCATTCGGGCTCGATGAAGGGTACCCGAGAAGGTGTGGCCGTGCAGACGATGTCAGCAGCCGCGGCCGCCTCGAGGCTCACGACTCGCCCCCCGATCTCGCTTGCGAACTGCGCGGCCGTCTCTGGGTTCCGGTCGTGCACGAGGGACTCGAACCCCTCAAACACCACACGATGGGCCGCGTGAAGCGTGTGCGCCTGCACGCCACAGCCAATGAAGGCGATCGTGCGAGGTGTGGCGGACGTCAGGTACTTCGAAGCGACACCCCCAGCGGCGCCTGTGCGCAACGCCGTCAGCGAGGTGCCATCCATGACGGCCAGCGGGAACGCGTTCGCCGGATCGTTCAGCACGTAGACGCCCATCACGGTGGGCAGACCGTAGCGCTTGCGATTGTGCTGGTGGACGTTCACCCACTTGATGCCCGCTGACGCGCCGAGCCGTGCGGGCATGGCGCGAAAGTCACCATCGTGGTCATCGATCGGGAGGTAAACCTTGGGCGGCATCGATGCTTCACCGCGGCCAAAAGCTCCGAAGGCCGATTCCACGGCGGCCACGGCCACATCCATCGAAGCGACGCGTTCGACCTCGTAGCGTGTCAGGACCAAGGTATTCATGCGTGTGCCCTCCCCCACCAACTCCTTGTTATGCAGCGTGCTCATTCAGTATAGTCCGCGCGCCACGCGTCGTGGCAACTAGGAGGAACGATGTCCCCTTCAGCGCTCGCACTCGTTGGTTTCGTCGCATGGACGCTGCTGCTGGCCATTGGGATCGTCAGCCACCGAACCGTGTTCGTATTGACCGGAAAGCGCGCGGCCAACGAGTTCGATCCAAGTGGCAGCGACGTCTCCGAGTTTGCCGGTCGCCTCTGCCGCGCGCATGCAAATTGCTACGAAAACCTCGGAATGTTTGCCGGTCTGATCCTCGTGGCGATGGCGACGGGAAACGGCGCGATCACCGATCCCCTCGCACGCTGGGTGCTCGTCGCTCGCGTCGCGCAGTCGATCGTTCACCTGATCTCGACCAGCGAAGTCGCCGTCATGATTCGTGTGGCCCTGTTCTTGACCCAGATCGGCATCATGGCGTCCTGGGTGTACCAGCTCGGAATGCTGGGCTTTCAGTGAAAGTCCCGCGAGCGCTGTGTCGGCTCGGCGAGCGCGACGTCGGGCACCCATAGCGACTTGGCAACCAGATGGATGACCCCGTCGGCCTTCTGGATCTCGCCCTTGACACCGAGGAGGGCAGCGGTTTTGGCGATCACGGCGTACCGATCGAACACCTGTTTCCAGACGACGACGTTGACGAAGCCCGTTTCGTCTTCGAGCGTGAAGAAGGTGACGCCCGAGGCCGTGCCCGGTCGCTGCCGGCAGATCACCATGCCGACATATCGGAGCTCGTCACCATGTGTCCGGCATTGCACCGCAGCGGCTTCCGGGATGCCGCGGGCCCGAAGCGCGTGTCGAAGCCCGCGCATCGGATGGCCGCGTGTGCTGTGGTGGCTCGAACGGTAATCCCAAATCACTTTGTCGTCGCTCGCAAGTGAGCTGAACGAGATCTGACTCGACGGGGGCTCGAACGGCAACGAATCGCGCATGAACCGAGACAAGCTTCGAACCTGCCAGATCGCATCGCGCCGATTGAGGCCGAAGCATTCGAATGCACCTGCCTCGGCGAGCGCATGAAGGGCCTTCTTGTTGAGCCGTGTCTGCCGGACGAAGGTTGCGAGGTTGGGATAGGGGCCCTCGGCCGCCTCGATCCGTTCGCGCTCGACTTCGCCGAGACCCTTGACGTACCGCAGGCCCATCCGTACTCCAAACCGTGCACCGTAGAGCGGACGCTTTGCGTCGGTCACGGGGCTGCGCTCTTCGAGCTTGCAATTCCATTCGCTCTTGTTGACGTCGACGGGGAGGACCTCGACACCATGGCGCTTGGCGTCTTCGACGAGTGTAGCCGGGGTGTAGAAGCCCATGGGTTGCGCGTTTAAAATCGCGCAGGTGAACGCTTCGTGGTGATGGCAGCGGAGCCAAGCAGTGACGTAGGCCAGCAGGGCGAAAGAGGCAGCGTGACTCTCCGGAAACCCGTACTCGCCAAAGCCACGAATCTGCGAAAACACACGCTCTGCAAATTCCTCCGGGATACCCTGCTCGAGCATACGCGGAACCATTCTCGCGCGGTGCTGCTCGATGCGGCCCGACCTTCGCCACGCAGCCATGTCGCGCCGGAGCTGATCGGCCTCTCCAGGCGTATACCCAGCCGCTTCGACGGCCAATTTCATCACCTGCTCTTGAAAGATTGGAACGCCCAGCGTCTTCTTCAAGATACGCTCCAATTTGGGATGCGGGTACACGACTTCTTCCTCTCCCTTTCGACGGCGAAGATAGGGGTGCACCATGTCCCCCTGGATCGGACCGGGTCGAACGATCGCAACCTCGATCACCAAGTCGTAGAAGGTGCGCGGGCGCAGTCGTGGCAGCATCGCCATTTGGGCGCGGCTCTCGATCTGGAACACACCGATGGTGTCGCCTTTCGACACCATCTGATATGTGGCTTCGTCTTCGGCGGGCACGGTTGCGATCTCGAGTGGCAGTCCTTTGTGCTCTGCCAAGAGATCGAATGCATGATGAATGCAGGTGAGAGCACCGAGGCCCAAGAGGTCGACCTTGAACAAGGCGAGGTTGTCGACGTCGTACTTGTCCCACTGGATGACGGTGCGGGCTTCCATGGTTGCCGGCTCGATGGGAACGATCTCGTCGACCGGCCGGTGGCCCAACAAGAAGCCGCCCGGATGAACCGATAAATGCCTTGGAAAATCGAGTATTTGCAACGCCAATGTTCCGAGGTGCCGGGTAGCTGGAGCGTCCTTCCGAAGGCCGGCGTCGCGAAGAAGCTCGGGATCGAGCACGTCGTCACGATGCCGAAGCAAGCGCGTCGCGGTCTCGAGATCGGTCCGTGACAATCCGAGCACTTTGCCGACGTCGCGCACTGCCGAGCGAATGCGATAACGAATGATGTTGGCGACCATCGCGGCATGGCGACGACCGTATTTTTCGTATACGTGCTGAATGACTTCTTCGCGCCTGTCGTGCTCGATGTCGAGATCGATGTCAGGCGGCTCTGCTCGCTCGACGCTCAAGAATCTCTCGAACAAGAGATCCATGCGCACGGGGTCGATCGCCGTGATCCCCAGTGAGAAACACACGGCGCTGTTTGCGGCACTGCCACGCCCTTGGCAAAGAATGTCGTTCTGCCTGCAGTACTGAACGATCTCGTGCATCGTCAGGAAGTAGCCGCCGTAGTCGAGCTTTCGAATGATATCGAGCTCGCGTTCGATCTGTGCGCGGACATCGTCAGGCACTTTGCCGCGATAGCGTGCGCGAGCTCCGTGAAACGTGAGCTCACGCAACCAGATCTGTTCGGATTTGCCGGACGGCAGGTGCTCTTCGGGATATCGATATCGAATGTCATCGAGACTGAACGTACATTGATCGGCTATCTCGAGCGTGCGTCGAAGGCACTGGGGATCGTCCCGGAATAGATGCTCGGCTTCTTCGAACGGTTTGAGATCGTGCTCGGCATTGCCGCGGATGACATGGCCTGCTTCCGAGAGCAGCTTTCCCTTGCGAATACAGGACAATACGTCCTGGAGGGGGCGCCTCGATTTGTCGTGATAGAGCACCTCGTTGACGCCTACGGAAGACACGTCGAGCTCGCGCGCGACTGTTCTTAAATGGCGCTCTTTGGGCCTCTCGTAGTCGGTGAGATGACGAACGCACAGCGCAAAAATCGATTGCGGGCCATGCGTCGCATGAAGAGCGCGTAAAGCCTCCGGTGTCCTGCAAAGCAAAACGAGATCTTCGATTTCATGAAGGTCTCCGAGGTGAATGAGAGAGATGCCTTTTTCGCAACGTGCATGCCCGAGTGAAATCGCTCTACATAAATTGGCGTAACCGCGACGCGTCTTCGACAACGCAACCACGTGATGCTCGGCGCCATCGATGCCGAGCGTGAGCTGCGCGCCGGCCACGAGACGAACACCGAGCTCTTTGGCTCGCATGTGTGCCCGTACCAAACCGTACACGCCATCGCGATCGGTGATTGCAATTGCAGGAAAGCCGAGTGCATGGGCACGCTCAACGAGCTCTTCGGGAAACGAGGCGCCTTCCAAAAAGCTGTGATTACTCTTGACCCACAACGGAACGTAAGTGCTCATTCAATCGAGCACTCCATGCAGGAACCAACGCTTTCGCGGTCGATCGTAAAACAGCCAGAGCAGATCGCCGTGATCGGTTTCGGCGTAGTAGTAATCGCGTTCGACCAAACGCTTCCACCAGCCTCCGCTAACACGATAGGGCCCATACATGTGCTCGATGCTGTGGTCGCGAGCGAGCGAAGGGCCAGCCTCCGGCTCCTCTGGGAGGCGGCATGGCAAAGGTTTGGGGCGGGCATAAACACGTCGAATCATTGAGGAAATTGGAGGCGCTGAGGCATGATCCCCAGCGCGCGCCTGCTGGATGGGCTCCCAGCGGAACGAAGCCTCGGGCAAGTGCGCTTCGCGGACCGTGGCTTTGGTGACCGCTTGCTCCCCATAGGCTGCACGAATCCGATCGAGCGCTCGATGCGCGGCGCTCATGTCTCGACGGGACTGATGCCCAGGCAACGCCACTTGCTCCGCGTACGAGCGCGAGGTGTTGGCGAGGAGCTCTACCTCTTCGACCGCGCCACCGAGCTTCGTTTCACCGAGACGAAGACGAACGAGCTCGAGGATTGACATCAGCTCCAGCGTCGGCGAAGCCGGCTCGATGTGCTCTCGATGAGTGGGCGCACGCTCGAGGTGAAGCGTGAGCTCGATTGATTGAACGGCCTCTCCGCGCGCACGCACTTGATGGAGCAGTGAGTGAAGCGCGCCTTTGACTGCAAAGAGCAACCTCGTTTGATCTTCATCTGGTGGCTCGATCTGAAACGAGATGCATACTGGCTCGTCGAATGCATGCGGTTGAATTGGAAGCAGAAGATCTTCTGCGAACATATCGTGAAGCGCGCGCGTTTCGCTTCCAAAGCGACTGTGCAGCTCTCCCGCGGGTACGTTGAGAAAGTCGCCCAAGGTTTCGATGCCCAACGCGGTCAGGCTCTCACAGGTCGAGCCTGACAAGCCGAGCTCGGCAAGAGGGGTTTGATTCGAGAGCTCGCGTTCTCGATCGACGCTTTGCAAAACCATCACCGCGTCGCGCGTCATTGCAACCGCCATGGCTCGATGGCGGTGAAAACCTACCGCCACCGAGCTCTTCCAATGGCGCGCCCGGAGGTAGCGATAAATGCAGGTTGCCCAGTTTCGGTACCCGCCGTAGAGACTTCGTAAGCCTTCGGGATCAATGTAAAAAATGCCTTTGTCAGCGATTGGCTCGACCCGAGGGGAAAATGTCTGCAGAGCGCTCCGAAGCTCTTGGGTGACCTGGGTGGCCTCTTCGGCTGACACGAGAGCCGTGTGCAGGTTTGGAAGTAGATCACGGGCGACGCTTTGTCGCATTCCGATATGGAGGCCGCCCCTCTTGGCGAGCGCGTCGAGGTGCATAATGCGGCCGCCTGGACCTTCATCATCGACGATCGCGATGGGTGCGCCACGCCAATGCCGCTTGTCACGCAGCACGATCTGCAGTGGAAGCTTGGGCAATACGACGCAGCACACTCGTTTCATGACGCGCCTCGAAGCCCTGCGGGTGCAATCGAGGAGCTCGTTGCAAGATCAGCAGTAAGGCCAACCTTGTCTTTGAGTACCTCCGTGCGCACTTCGAAGTGGTCGCCCTGAAGCGGGCCGCGTCGAGGCTCTACACGTAAGCCCACCAAGGGACCGGAGGAAGGATTCTCGTATGTGCTCGACGTGAGCAAGAGAATACGACCTTCATACTGACGCAACAGACCCTGAAGCCGCCCTTGCCAATTGGATGAAGAGCCAGGTGGCAATGCGTCGGTGAGATCGACGACGGTCAAATCGAACGCGCCCGAGCGCGCGAGCCACTCGGCCGCTCGCACCAATGCAAACGGTCCTGCGTGGCGAGGCACGTGAATCGCAACGAAGGAATCGAGGTCGACACCGGCTGCTGCGAGGTCAGGAGGAAACAAGCCGCCATCTTTCGGTTGCACCCAAGCGACGAGCTCTCCGCGCGCTTGTGCTTGGATCACACAAGACACCGCCGTGGTCGTCCGTGCACATGCGTGCTGCCCGGAGACCTCGACCAAGCGCGCTCGGGGCAGCAGCTCCGACAAGGGCAGCGCCTTGGGCCGGACCTTTTGTTCTCCAATGTCGACGAGTGTCCCAAACGCCATGGGACCACTCACTATACTGAACAAATAACCAGTGACAAGAGCGCTCGACCACCCTCTCTCAAGCTTTTGAAATTAAAGGGTATTCAGCTTGCGAAGGATCTCGCCTTGGTCGGCGACCATCGCATCGACCGCTTCGCGATGAGAAAGAGGGCGAAGCGCGATTCCCAAAGCCGCGGCAGCCGCCCGCACCCGCCATGCCAGTGGTACTCCCTCGTCGATGATCGCGAGCAGCGCCTCCCGCGACGGACCCACCAACACGGCTTCCAAAACCTCGACGCTGGCTGCGTGCAGGCTCGTATCGCCGCTTCGCAATCCGCGCCAGACCAACGCGAAGTTCTCCTCGGGGTGACGAAGACCCATCAGCCAGAAGGCACGCCCGAAGGTCGCCTGCTCCTTGTCGTGTAGCGCGACCCGCAACAACTCGCGGTCTGGGATGTCGATCTCGACGCTTTCGATTGCCGCACGCCACTGGAAGAGTTGGATGATGCGCTCCAAGCTTTCGCGAAGCTGCGCTTCGACGAGCTCGTCGTCGAGCTCGGTGACCGCGTCGAGTGCGCGCAACGCAGATATGCGGATGTCCGGATCGTCGTCAGACAGCATGCGACGTGCAACCGAGACGAAACGACTATCCGAGGCGTCGGCGAATGCTTCGAGCGCACGTCGCCGCACCGTCGGTGATGGATGGTAAAGTACGAGAACCGGCATGAGGTCGGCCCGCCCGTGGCTGTCGAAGATTTCGATCGCCGTGAGCACCTCTTCATCCTGATCGCTGTTGAGCGCGTTCAACAATGCGTCGATCGAGTGTCGATCGAGCTCATCGAGCTCCAGGTTCGTGTCGATGACGCCCTGACGGAGTCGCGCACGGAACTGATCGACGTATCGTCGTCGCGTAGAAAGAATCGCCGCGAACCAGCCAGCAGCCAGAAACAACAGAACGAAGCCGAGCTGTCGTGTCGATAGACCGAGCGCTACCCCACCGATGATGAGGACTGATGCAAGCGCCTGCCCGACCCGATGACCAAACACCTCGACGATGGCCTTGGCTTGTTCACGCCGACGGCTCTCGAGCGGCAAGTAGAGCACCTCGACCGCGCTTCGATAGAGCGTGTGGCGGAGGCTTCCGTCGACTGCTTTCAGGGCGACGGCGAAAGGAAGCGCGGGCCCGGCGACCACGCCAACCGCGCCTCCGAAAACGAGGAAAGGTAGCAAGGCCGAGCTACGGTGGGCGCCAAAGCTCCGGAGCAGCCAGCCCGCTCCCGCGACCTGAACGAGTAGCGCGACGCTGTTGAGCCCCAGGTAGAAGCGCGCGAAGAAAAGGCCGAGACTCTCGGGCGCAATGTTGTCGGCCACCGTGCTCTTGAATACGAAGTCGACGATCGTGAGCGCGATGGTGCCGAGCGCCACGAGCCCGAGCACCCGCGACAGATAGCCGTCCCCGAGGAGCCAGCCGAGCGGTGGTGGTCCGTCGGAGCCATGAGCGTGCTGCGCATCGCCGCTGCGCCACGACAAAGCCGCTGCCGAGGCTGCCACCAGGATCGCGGCTGCCACGAGAACCAGCGCAGTTGGGGATGCGAACCGCAAGACCGCTTCCGACAACGCAGAGCCCAACATCGCTCCAATGACACCGCCAGCAGCGATCAAGGGAAAGATGCGTTTCGCCTGCGTCACCGTGACCGCGTCGTCGAGCAAGAGCCAGAACTCGATGAGGACGACGGTGATCAGCAGACCTGTCCACACGTAAAATCCGAACGGTGCCCACGCGCCGAGGTCGTCCAGCAAAGCCCAGAATCCGAGCGTGATCACCGACCCGAAGAACAACGACGCGGCCAGCAAGCTGCGTCTGTCGGGCACATAGGGGAGCACTCGCTCGTGGACTTTGAGCTCGAGGATCGCCAAGAGAGCAATCGCCAAATAGGCGCGCGGGAGCTCCGTGGCAGGCAGGCTCGTCAGAAACAGCGTGTCTCGCGCGGTTTCCATCACCGAATGCGCGCTCATGATCGCCAGAAGGCCGACGAAGCCGACGATCAGGTTTCTGCGATCCTCTCGGCGAACGGAAAAGCGCATGGGTCAAACAGCACCGTAACGCACAAGGCGGCTCGCGGTCATTTCTCGTGCGGTTTGGACTCGGTCGACTGCGTTCGTTCGCGATGCAGCGATTCCAGCTCATCGAGAGAGCGGGGCCAATCGCCTTTGAGTAGGCGGGACAAAGCCCGATCCGCGAGCAGCTTTCCCCCGGTCTGACAGGTTGCGCAGTAGTTGGTCTCACGGTCTGCAAAAACGATGCGCTGGATCGGATCGCCGCACACCGGGCAAGGCCGACCATGTTTGCCATGTGTCGCCATCTCCGGCCGGAAGGCGGTCACCTTTTCAGGGAACCGCCCCTCGTGCTGTGTCACGAGCCGCTCCACCCACTCGGAGAGAACCTCCCGCGTAGCCACGTGGAGCCGCTTGAGCTCCTCGTCCCCGAGACGCTGCGTCCAAGTCAGCGGCGACAGCTTGGCGCGGTGTAGGATTTCGTCGGAGTAGGCATTCCCGATGCCGCTGAAGATCGTCGGGTCGGTCAGCGCTCGTTTGAGGGTGTGATTGCGCTCGACGATGGCCGCGCGAAAACTCTCGAAACTGGCCGCGAGTGGCTCGATTCCACCTGGGTCGTGCTCGCTCAGAGCCTCCGCCCCTCGGCCGACGTGGATCGAGGCTCGCTTCTTCTTGCTGGCCTCGGTGAGAAGCAACGTGCCCGTGTCGAAATCGAACGCGGCCAGCCCGAGACGGGCCGGGATCTTGTGCTTGGGCAGCATCCAACGAAGTCGGCCAGCGATCATCAGATGAATGATCAGGAACAGCTCTTCCTCGAGCTCGAGGACGACCCGCTTGCCGAGCCGGCGGACCCCGACGACCGTCGCTTCGGCGACGATGCCGATCGGAGGATCGACGGTGCGGAGGACGAACGGCGATGCAAGCCGAACGGCGCGCAGCTTCTGCCCAACGACGCGTGGTCGGAGCGCGTGGAGGTAGAGCTCGACGTCGGGAAGCTCGGGCATGGTCAACGAAGCCGTGGGTCGAGCCGGTCTCGCAACCAGTCACCCATGAGATTGAAGCCCAGGACCGTCACGGCGATCGTCCCGCCCGAGAACAGAGCGACGTGGGGGAAGCGCAGGAGGACGCTCGTGCCCTGATCCAAAAGAGCCCCCCAGGACACCGCTTTGCCCGGTCCCAGACCCAGAAATGAGAGGGTCGACTCCGCCAAGATGACCACACCTAGCCCGGTCGTCGCCTGAATGACCAAGGGGCCGAGCAGGTTGGGGACGATGTGTCGGCGCATCACTTGGCGATCGGGCACACCCAAGGCTCGCGCCGCCTCGACGAACTCGCGCTCGCGCAAGGAGAGGGTTTCGGCCCTCGCCAGTCGTGCGTAGAGCACCCACCCATTGACCGTGAGGGCGACGACCAAGTGCAAGAGTCCCGGCTCCGCGACGAGCGCCAGGACCGCGATGTTCAGCACGATGGCGGGAAACGCTTGCACCAGGTCCGCGATGCCCGTGACGACGTGATCGGGTAGCTTGCCGTAGTAACCGCCCCAGGTCCCAATGGCCGTTCCGAACAGGACCGAGACCCCGACGACGACGACGCCGACGATCGCAGCGAGCCGAGCCCCGTGGAGCAATGCGCTGAGGATGTCGATTCCGTTGTCCCCGGTACCGAGCCAGTGAGCCGCAGAAGGGCGCTCGTACTCGTGCAGCAAGTCGATCGCGAGTGGGTCGTAAGGCGCGATCCACGGACCTATCGTTCCGAGCACGAAGAACGCGATCACGATCAGCAAGCCGATCGGCGTGTTTCGAAGGCGGTCGCGGACGCTGTTCACGACAGCCTCACTCTCGGATCCACGACCCCATACGCGAGGTCGACCACGAGATTGACGCCGACGTAGATGACCGCAATCACCAAGACGCAGCCCTGGACGACCGGGATGTCTCGCGCGAAGAACGCATCGAGAAAGAGGGTCCCGAGGCCAGGCCGTTCGAAGATCTTCTCCGTGACGACGGTCCCGGAAAGCAGAGCGCCCAGCTGCGCAGCGCCGATCGTCATCACCGGCAAGAGAGCGTTCCGGAGCGCATGCCGCAGGAGCAGAGTCATCGAGGGCACGCCGCGTGCCCGAGCAGCGTTGATGTACTGCTCCGACAGGACGTCGATCATGGCGGCGCGTGTCTGCCGGGTCAGCACGGCCCCGAGCGCGGTGCCGATCGTGATGGCCGGCAAGATGATCGCCTCCGGCCCCGCGAGGTCATCCCCGGGCAGTGGCAACCAACGAAGCTTCACGCCGAATGCCAGAATCAGTAACGGCCCCAGCCAGATGTTGGGGATCGCAAGGCCCAAGACGGCGGTGGCCGATGCGATTTTGTCCCAGCCGCGGCCGGCTCGTGCGGCGGCAAGGGTGCCGAGCGGCACCGCGACGAGCCAAGCAACCAGCAGTGCTGCGACCGCGAGCACGATCGTGAATGGGAGCACGTCACGCATCAGTGACCACACCGAGCGATCCGGATGACGGAACGACGTGCCCATGCTGCCGTCCGCCATTTCGCCGAGGAACGACAGGTACTGCTCGCCGAACGGACGATCCAGGTTGAGCGCTCGGCGGAGCTCGGCCTTTTCCTCGGGGCCGGCTTGGTCCCCGAGAATGGCTTCGACCGGGTCCCCTGGAATCAAGCGAACGAGCAGGAAGACGATCGTCACCAAGCCGATGACGGTCAGCAGCGCCCTGGCGAGGCGGCCGGCCAAGTACCGCAGGAGGCCCGGAGACATCTCCGAGCCATACTACCTGCAATTGCGATCCGCGTCGGCTTACCGGCGAGGCCCGCTACAGACCCGCATCGACGTCCAGCACCGAGGCCTCTTCCGCGTCGTCCCGCACCGATTCCGGCGGCGGTGGCTCGGACAAGGCGACGCAGATCTTGCCCGTCGCCTTCCTTTCTTCGAAGTCGATGATGCGCGCCAGCCGTTCGTCCACGGGAACCTCCGCCTGCCATACACCATCCATGTCGATGTTGGCGGGGAGCACGCAATAGTAGTCGCGTCGGCAGCTGCTGTCCTCCGAACAAGTCTTCATGCACCAGGTTTCGGCCGTACGGCTCGGTACGAAACGCCACTCCACACAAGCGCCCCCGGGGCAGGTGTCGGGATCGCAGGAGAATACCGTGCAGTAGCCACCCGGCTGTGCGAGGTCGCATTGACGTTCTCCGGTCACGGAGCAGTCCGAGGAGCTCGAGCAGGCATCCCCGATGTTCTGCTGGCACCCGGTGGCCGCCAGGGCGGCCAGAACTAGAGCAATTCCAAGTCGCATCGTCTGGCGCCCGAGCATACGGGACGCTCCAGGCGATCGCCAATCGCCCTGCGTCCGTCGCAAACGGTGATAGATTCTCCCGGTATTGCAACGTTTCTTGTTGGGGGCTTCGGTCGTTTGGTTGGTCTGCGCTTGGGCTCTGGCCGAGGATGATCTTGCACGCATCGCGTCCCTCGTACGCATCGGAGACGAGGCGGCGGCGTTGCGCGCCATCGAAACACTTTCTGCGGAAGCGCGCGACGAGGATGCGGTCCGCTATCTCCACGGCCGATTGCTGTTGAGCGCTGGCCGGCCTTGCGATGCCATGGGAGCCCTGGGCCAGACACCATCGACGCTTCCCGAAGCCATCCGCGAAGACTCGGCGCGTCGATGGGCGCGTGCAGCGGCACGCTGCGGACGTTGTGACGCAGCGCGCCCCATCTTGCTCGGGGGCGATTCGTACGAAGTCTCGGTTACGCGTGACGACCGCGCGATTGCTGCCGATTGCGCGTTCCAAATGGGGGACCTCGAAACGGCCGCCGAAGAGCTCGAACGGCTGACCCGGCGCAAGAGCAATGCCGCCAATCGTGTCCCGTTGCTGGCCTTGCTTTCGGAAGTGTACGTACAGCTCGGCCGTCCGGCCGACGCGCGAGCAGCGGCGCTCGACGCCTGGCAGTCTGCCGTGAGCCCACACCAGCAGGCGACCGCGCTCGAGCTGGTGGAGCGCGCAAGCCCTACGCTCGAGGATCGCATTGCACGGTGCGAACAGCTGGTGAAGGCCCGCCGCTTTGCCCGTGCCATCGAGGAGCTCGAGCAGATTGGCGCCGATGCGGTCCAAGACGATCCGGCCCTCGGCGTGCGCTGGCACCACGTCTATGGGATGGCGCTCTTTCGCATCCGCAGCCGCTATCTCGACGCGGCGCGTGTTCTGCATGAATCGGCGGAGCTCGGCGGCCCGACCGAGATCGAAGACGCTTTTCACTCCGCGCGCGCACTTTCGCGCGCTGACAAAGACGCGCGCGCGATCCGCGCGTACAGGCGATTCGCGGTCCGCTACCCGGGAACCAAACGGGCTCCCGAAGCGCGATTCCTGGCCGCGTGGTTGGAGATGCGACTTGGCCGGGCGAGTGGCGAGCAGCAGATGGAGCGACTCGTGCGCGGCAAGGCGCAGGTCCGCGGCCGCTGGCGCCGCTCCGCTCTTTGGGAGCTTGGCTTCAGAGCCTTCGAAACACGGCGCTACACGCGTGCGGTCCACTACCTGTCGGAGTACGTGAAGCTCACCACGACCGCGATGGACCAAGCGCGAGGTCACTACTGGATCGGCCGGTCGTATCGACGCGGACCGAAGGCCGTCGAAGCGTATCGCGCGGCGATCGGGGTCGAGCCTCTCCACTGGTATGCCGTTCTCGCCGCCAATCGACTCGAGCTACTGAAGGTCGAGCCGCCTGCGCCTTTCGAGGACGCGATTTCGCCGAGCTCGGTCGAGGTCCCGGAGGCGTTCCTGCCGCTGCCAGAGACGTTCGAGGCATACCACCGCCTTGGGCTCGACACCGATGGAAACGCCTGGCTCCGCGCCCACGAGGGCGTGTTGGTCGATGAGGTCGCCAAGGCTCGACGCATCCCCACCCTCACGCGGCTCTACCAGGACGCGGGCGCCTATCGTGATGCGATGCTCACCGCCCGCCGGCGGATGATGTTCATCCGCAGCGACCCTGCCGAGCACCGCTGGTGGTGGGATGCCACGTATCCGATGCCGTGGCTCGATGTCGTCGATGCGCACCGCGGAGATCTTCCGCGTGGCTTGATCTATGCGACGATGCGCCAAGAGAGCGGCTTTCGACCCGAAGTCGTGAGCCGCGCCGGCGCCGTCGGCTTGATGCAGGTCATGCCCGAGCTTGCGACCAAATTGGAGGGAAGGCAGGTCAGCCGCTACGAGCTGCGAGATCCGCGCGTCAACATCGAGCTCGGCCTCCGCGAGATGACCGCGCTTGCCGAAGATTTCGACCATGCTTATCCGCTGAGCATCGCCGCCTACAACGCGGGCAAGAGCCGGGTTCGTCGCTGGATCGCGGAAAGCGGTAAGACCGAGCTCGACCGCTTCGTCGAGCGCATTCCCTTCAACGAGACGCGCAATTACGTGAGGCGCGTCAGCACGCACTATGCGCGGTATTCGTACTTGGACGATCCGGAATCGGGCTGGCCGAGCCTTCCACGCTTCGTTAACCCCTGATTTGCCCGGTGAGGTCCCTTCGATAGACGCTGACGACAGATTTGGGTTGCCTGCGAGGGAGCAGAAGGCCAAGACAGAGAATCGGCCGCCTCGACGGGCGCGCGTTGACGCACATGAACTTCACCGCTGCAGGGCTCTCCGACGTCGGACTCCAGAGAGAGCACAACGAAGACAGCTTCTGCATTTTGGCGGAGCACCGCCTTTTCGTCGTCGCCGATGGAATGGGCGGACACCGAGCAGGCGACATCGCTAGCCGCATGGCGACGAACGAAGTCAAGGCATTCTTCGACGCGGCGAGCCTAGGCGACCACGGCTCGCAATGGCCAAGCGACCACGAATCCGAGCTCGACGAAGAGCAGAACAGGCTCGTTTCGGCCGTGAAGCTCGCGAACCAACGAATATTCCAAGCCTCGATCCGTAACCGCTCCGTACAGGGCATGGGCACCACCATCGTCGGTGCGCTCTTCAATCGCGATGACCGGAAGATCCACATCGCGCACGTCGGCGACAGCCGCGCGTACTGTATCCGCAACGGTGCGATCACTCAGCTGACGCGGGACCACTCGTTGCTCAACGACTATTTGCTCGTGATGCCAAACTTGACCGATGCGCAAAAGGAGCGGCTCCCGAGCAACGTGATTACGCGTGCACTCGGGATGCAGGATGCGGTCGCGGTCGATTTGTGTGTCGAGCGCGTCCAACCGGGTGACGTGTACGTTCTTTGCTCGGACGGGCTCAATGGGATGGTCCGAGACGAGCGAATTCTGGACCTCGTTCGTGCTTCGAACGGCGATATCGAGTGGGCAGCCAAAGCACTCGTTAGCGAAGCCAATCAAAACGGCGGTGAGGACAACATCACGGTGGTCCTCGTTCACATCACGGAATAGTCATGGGGAAGGCTTTTTCGATTCGGCAGTTGCTGGACTGCTCAGAGCGTGAGTTCTGGGAGCGGATCTTCGGAAGCGAGGAGTTCAACCACTATCTCTACGAGGGACTTGGTTTCGAATACGAGCTCCAGGAGTGGAACGCGGATACGGGCTACCGCCGTGCGAAGGTGTCGCCCGGACATCAGATGCCAAAGCCGGTGGCCAGAGTTCTCGGCGAGCGGTTCAGCTATGTCGAAGAAGGCACGTTCGATGCAGATGCCGAGCGATACGAGTTCCGCGTCATCCCGTCGGCATTGCCCGATCGCATTCGCGCTGCAGGTGTCGTGGTCGTCGAGCCAGTCTCGGAGCGGCAGTGCGAGCGTACGGTGTCAGTCGAGATCGACGCTCAGATCCTCGGGTTGGGCCGGCTGGTCGAGGCGTATCTCGTGTCGAGTACTCGTGAGCAATATGCGAAGAACGCGGCTCTCGTGAACGAGTACATGGCGGGGTTCCGCTAGCGTCCAGCGGGCCGGCCGCCTTTGCGTGGGTCGCTCGCGGCATGGAGACCGCGCTCGGGCTGACGTTCGATCTGAATGACCTGGACGTTGGCGATGTTGTAGATGGGCTCGATCCTATGGCCGAGGCCGCGCAGAGCGTCCTGCAGCTCGGACGCCAACGGCGCGACCTGCTCGACCCGAAGAGTGTCGGGGATGCCCTGGTGGTGAATGCGCGGAGCGCTCACCGCCTCGCCAGCATCCATGCCGTGCAGGAGCACGTTCATGGCGACCTGCTGTGTTGCGGTCACGATTCGGCTGCCGCCCGAAGCGCCCACGCAAAGCACCGGGTGACCCGCCTGCAGAACGATCGTCGGAGACATGGTTGAGACGGGTCGCTTCCAAGGACCTGGCAGATTCCGGTGACCTCCGACGAGGCCGAATGCGTTGGCTTCGCCTCCAGCCCGCGAGAAATCGTCCATTTCGTCGTTCATGACGATGCCCCCGCCCGTGAAGCGCGCTCCGAACGGCAGGTTCACGGTCGTCGTGACGGAGGCGACGTTGCCCTCCGCGTCGACGACGCACAGATGGGACGTGCCTGCATTATCGGGTGCCGTCGCCGACTGCCGGGTCCACTCGATGGGCAGATCGTACTCGCCGCTTGGATGGGCCCGCCCATCTCCCGCAAGCGTTGCCCGCTGGTCGACGCGCGACGGGCTCAGCATGCCCTCGACCGGGAGGATCACCTGGTCCGGGTCACCGAAATACCGCTGCCGGTCGAGGAATGGGCCCTTCCACGACTCTGCCATGGCGTGGAGCAGCGCGGCGCCACGGTCGGGATCCTTGCCGACCACCCGTTCGAGGATCGACAGGCTTTGAATCATGGTGAACCCCCCAGCACTCGGCGGGGGCGCCGTGACCCAGCGATACCCGAAGGCGCTTGCTTCGAGCGGCTCTCGATCTCGTACGCGGTACGCGTAGAGGTCGTTCAATGTCATGATCCCGCCGTGCGCTTGCACCGACGCGACCATCTCCTGGCCGATGATGCCGCCGTAGACCACGCGAGCACCCTTCGCCGCGAACGCACGCAGCACCCGCGCTAACGCCGGCCTCTTCAAGATGGCGCCCGGGCGGAGGTCCCACTTCGCCATCACCGTGTCCTTGCGGAGCTGCACGTCGAAAGCCTCACCCATCTTCGCGAGCGCGTCGGTGACGGCAAAGCCATCCTCCGCCAAACGCAGGGCGGGCGCGACCACCGCATCGAGCGGGAGCTTTCCAAAACGATCGACGAGCGCCTCGATGCCGGCCGGCTCGCCGGGCACGCCGGCGGCGAGACCTCCCAGCTGCGAAGGCGCATTCGCCGGCCCCGGCTGCCGCTCAGTCTCGGCGTCGAACATCGTTGGAACGGTGGCGCGCGGCGCGCGCTCCCGAAAATCGAGAAACGTCAGGGAGCCGTCTTTCGCGTGGTAGTAGAGCGCGAAGCCGCCGCCGCCCAGTCCGCTACTGGCCGGATTCACCACTCCGAGCGCCAACATCGTGGCAGCGGCCGCATCCGCGGCGTTGCCACCCGCGGCAAGGACCTCGGCCCCCGCCTTCGACGCCTCGAAGTGGTCCGCGGCGACGGCTTCGGCTTTGAACGCCGCGGCGTGCTCGGACGGTGTGCCGAGGGTGAGCCCCGAGATCAGGAAGGCCGAAACCGCCCACGAAGCCATCGAAACCCAATGCTTCATCTTTCGCACCTTGCCTCCAAAGCCGCCCGGATGCTACCGGAGACCCCATGCGTTTCGTGTTCGTGATGGATCCCGTGTCGACCGTCATCGTCGACGAAGACACGAGCTTCGCCCTCATGCTGGAGGCCCAAGCGCGCGGTCATCAGGTCGACCACTGCCTCCCGAGCGATGTCGGTCTGCGTGGTCGCCGCGTGGTTGCGCGCGTTCGCGGCGCAACCATGCAGCGCGACGCGGCGGCACCGATTACCCTGGCCGAGCCGGAAGACATCGATCTCGCCGACGTCGACGCCGTGTTCATTCGCAAGGATCCCCCCTTCACGGATGCCTACCTCTGGCTGACGCTCGTTCTCGACCATCTCGACGGGATCACGCTGGTCGTCAACAGCCCAAGGGGCCTGCGCGAGGCCAACGAGAAGCTCTACGCACATCATTTTCCCGAAATCGTGCCGCCGACGATCATGACGAGTCACAAGGACGAGATTCTACGGTTCGTGAGCGATGTAGGGGGGAAGGCCGTGATCAAGCCGATTGACGGCCATGGGGGTGAGGGAGTCTTTCTCCTGTCGCAGGGGGACAACAACGTGAACGCTTTGATCGAGGCCGTCACGCACCTCGGCAGGCGTAATGCGATCGTGCAGGCGCTGATTCCCGAGATCTACGACGAGGGCGACAAGCGAATCCTTCTGGTCGATGGTGATCTCCTCGGCGTCGTGGGACGTATTCCCAGCAAAGGGGACATCCGCAGCAACGTGCACGTCGGCGGGTCTGCGGCGCCCGCCGAGATATCCGATGCGGATCGGGAGATCATCGCGACGATTCGTCCGCGCCTCTTGGCCGATCAACTGTTCTTCGTCGGATTGGACGTGATTGGTGGCAAGCTCATCGAGGTGAACGTCACGAGTCCAACGCTCATCCAACAAATGTCGAGGCTCTGCGACGAGAATTTGTCGGCAAAGGTGATCGACCGACTCGAAGAGAAAGTGCGGGCCTACGCGACTTAGCTGGAGCCGATACGCACGGCAGCCGATGCTCCGGCGCCAGCGATTGCACCGGTGCCGATGGCGACCAGCAACGCAACCGGTGGGGCCAACAGATCCAGGCCGTCGAGGATCAGACCGGTCATTCCGAAGAACGACACGAAGAAGGTCCAGAAGCGTCGCGATCGGATCGTACGCACCAGAAAGTCGCCTCCGCTGACCCCGTCTAGCTGCCCGAGCTGGCTAGGGCGTGTCGTGTCGTCGTGGGCCCGGGTCTGATCGTCGGCGTCGACGCGTTCGCCGTTGAAGAACAAAGCTACCGCGAGGAGCACCGCGCCCAACACGAGGGCCAAGATGTAGAGATTGATGAACATCGATGTTTCGCGTCTCAGCAGGTCCGCACGCCGGGTGCGCCCCAAGACACCTCGATAGGATGAAGCCCTTCGTCTTCGCAGGCCAGTTTGAAGGAGCTCGCTGCCTCGGAGTCCACGAAGAAGGCTACCGCGACGTCACCGCCCCCCGCACCGCAGGGCTTCGCGCTACCCGAAAAACGGCCTGCGAGCTCAGCGACTTGTCGAAGTCGGGCGTCTACAATCGGCGCTTGGGCGGCCTCTCCGAGCGCGGCCATCGCGGCGGCGTACGATGCAGCAGCTCGCACGACATGCGACGCAGAGCCGCGTTCGAACGCCTCGGCGAAGTCCGAGGCAAGGATGTTCAGGCTCTCCATGCGCTGGCGGTAGTCGCCCGGCGCGCGCTCGCGAAGGTCGAACACCTTGCCGACGAGCTCGCTCGTCCGCGCGGCGTGGCCCGTCCACACGAGCTCGATGCAGAGATCGGAAGGCGCAGCGAGGCGCTCTAGCTCGATCTCGACCTCGCGCCGAAACCGGAGAAACCCGCCGAACGCCGATGCGGCCACGTCGACGCCGCTGCCTTGTGGCGCGACCGACGCATGACCTTCGAGCGCGCAATCGAACACCCGTCGCACGACTGTCGGGTCGTCCAGCGCATGGCCGTGCGTCGCAAACACGGCGGCGGCTGCGGCCGCGGCTGCTGCCGCGGAAGACCCGAGTCCGAGCTTGCTCGCGTCTCGACGAAGCGCGCTGGCGTCGACATCGAGCACGCCGCGAACGTCTCCGCAGATGGCTTTCGCCCGCGCCAATGTCGCCTCGACCTCCGGCGGCATCGGGGCTGCCTCGTCCGTCCACGACACCTCCACCCGTCGATCTACCGCAGCGACGACGGCAGGTGCCCCATCGAGAACGGCATACTCTCCGCAGAGGAGCGCCTTGCCGGGGGCACTTGCGCCGACTCTGTTTACGAGCACAGCTCCACCCCTGGGCCTGGCTTCGTCACCCAGGTGCGCGTGACCCCGGCGGTGCGGTCGAGCGCCTGCCGAACGCGCGCCGCGTCACTAGAGTCGCACAAGGTCTTCACGTGTGGCCCGGCGTCCATGGTAGCCCAGGCCGAAACGCCCCGCGCCCGCAGGCCCTGCACCGTGTCGAGGGCCGTGAGCGTCTGCGGTGCCCAGTAGAAGATGGGAGGGCTCGACGTCATCGCACAGCAGTGGAAGGCGAGCGTGCTTTGCTCCATGGCTTGGCCCAAGCCGTCGAGATCGCGCTCCTTGATCGCTCGCTTGATCGTTCGGGCCCATTTTGGCGCCTGTTCCAGCCAGGTTCGATAGTAGGGCGAAGTCTTGCGCGAGCGCTCCATGCCTTCCGTGGAACCGACTTTCTTCGGACCGCTCACGGTCTGCGCGACGACCAGCCGAAGGTTCCAATGCGCCGCTGGTGCGAGTTGTCGCGCTGCGAGGTCTGCATCACCATGTCTCCCTGCCGGAAGCTCGACGAAGCCACCGTAAACCGAGCGCGCGGCGGATGCACTCGACGCACGTGCGAGAGCGCTGAGCTTGCGAGAGCTCAGCCGTAGACCCGCCGCAGCGGACGCGGCTGCCGCCAGCGCAGCGAACCCGGACGCGCTGGAAGCGAGACCTGCTGCGGTTGGGAAGTGGTTGTGACTGCTCACGCGCGCACGAAGCCGAAGCCTGGCTTCGCGGCGAATGCGATCGAGCATGGCGATCACACGCGCCGCTTCCTCCGTGCTCGCGCGCCTGCCATCCAAGCGAACACGGTCTGCATCGAGCGACGGATCGAATCGGACTCTCGTCTCCGTGACGAGCTGATCCAGAGTCATGGAAACGCTCGGGACCGCCGGCACGTTTCGCTTCACGTCGGACTTGCCCCAGTATTTCGCCAAAGCGATGTTGGCACATGCTCGCGCGCACGCCTCGTTCGGTCGGACTTTCATGCGTGCACCTCCGCGACGAACGCCTCTCTTCCCAGCGCTTCGCGTATCCGGTCCGCCGTATCGAGGTCGGGGGCGAGCGCGAACATGCAGCCGCCCCCGCCAGCGCCCGTGATTTTCGCCCCGAGCGCTCCCGCATCGCGTGCGATCTGACACATCGCCTCGATCTTCGTGGTGGAGAGCATCAGGGAGCTCAACAATCGGTGATTGAGGTCGAGCAACTGGCCCAACGCGATCAAGTCACCTCCCTCGATGGCGAGTGTGGCGTTGCGAACGAGCGTTTCGATGGCGGCGAATGTGTTCCCAACGCGGTCCGGATCGCGTTCCAGCTGGCGCTGAACCGACGCCACCATCTCTCTCGTGCTCGAGGACTCGCCGCTGAAACCGACCACCAGGCAAAGAGGTTTCCTCGAATGGATCGGCCGCAGAGGCTTACCGCGCACGAACAGCGCCACGCCTCCGACCGCCGACATGGCGTTGTCGATGCCTGAGGGATTGCCGTGAAAAACCTCTTCCCACACCAGCGCCGCTTCGCCGAGCTCAGCTCGCGAACGGGTGATGCGCAACACCCCGTCGATCGCGTCGATGACGGCCACTCCGATGGCGGCCGAGCATCCGAGCCCCGCACCGGCCGGAAGCTCGGCGGTCACGCGAACTTCGAGCGGAGGCCTGTCGTCGTACCGGCGGAGTACGGCAGCGAATGCGCGTTGCAGGGGCTCCCCGCCTTCCGGGTCGGGCGCGAGCGCCAGGTCCCACGGGTCGAGGAGCAGGAGATCGCGTTCCGCGGGCACGGCTTCCGCATGAGCTCCTTTCTCGATGCCGACCGCGATTGCCGGGTAGCCGTGAACGACGGCGTGCTCCCCGAGCAGGATGACCTTCCCGCGCCCAAAACCCATCAGCTTCCTCGGTCCGTCAAGCGCCTGGTGACCTCTACGAGCATCTGTTTGGCTTCGTCGTCGAAAGGGCCCGCGAGCACGGCACGCTTGGCTTCGTCTGCCAACACCCGCAAGCGAGCCTCGACGTCTTCCTTGGCCGCGCCAAGAACCGTCGTCGCCTCTGCGACGGCTTCGTCACTCGCGTCCGGCCGGCCCCAGACTGCGTCGACGGCAGCGAGCGCCGCGGCGTCCGGACCCCTTCTTCTGAAGGCCGCGATGACGGCATTGTGCTTGCCATGGCGCAAATCATCGCCGGGCTTGCCCGTCTCCTGGGCGCTCTCGAACGTGCTGAGGAGGTCGTCGCGCAGCTGAAAGGCGACCCCGAGCGGCGTCGACCACTCGCCCAGCGAGCGCATCATGGCGTCGTCGGCGTTGGCGAGCAGCCCCCCGAGATCCGCCGGACCCCGCGTGGTGTAGCTGCCGGTCTTGAGGTCGTGCATGCGTTCGACGTCTTCGTCGGCCATGAGGTCGAGTTGCTGACCGGCGAACACCTCCTTTTGCATTCGAACGAACACCTCGTTTCCCTCGCTCCTGCGCCCGTGAGGGAACTGACCCCGGAGAAACAGCTCCCAGCTGAACGTACAAGCCAAGTCGCCCGCGAGGATGCCGAGGCTCGCGCCCAGGTGCGTGCGACCATGCCGTTTCTGAAAGGCATAATGAACGGCTGGGCCTCCTCGGCGTTCGTCGTCCTCGTCCATCCAGTCGTCGTGTATCAATAGATACGCCTGCATGAGCTCGAGCGCCGCGCCCACCTCGAACGTCGCGTCGACGGCTCCCCGGCCATGTGCCGCTCGAAACGCCGCGGCGGTCACGATCGGGCGGAGCCGCTTCCCGCCCCGCATCGTCAAATCTCGCACTTCGGTCACGAGCTCCATGGCACGCGGTGACAGCGCTTCGGCCTCCTCGGCTTTCGCGTCGAAAAAGTCATCCAGCAGGGCGTCCACGCGCCGCCGTATGTCGGCCATCCAAGAATCCAGATTCATTTGCCCTTGCACCACGCGTAGAGTGTCCTTATTGCGAGCTACGTACACGGCAGGCCGCTGCCGGGCAAGCAAGGCGATGACCGCGGACATCGAGCAGAGAAAGGCAGACCATCTCGACTTGTGCGCGACCGACGAGGTCGCGTTCAGGCAGCGCACGACTTTGCTCGAGCACGTGCGCCTCGTTCATCAGTCGCTGCCTGAAACGAGCTACGAGTCGATTGACACGCGCGTACGTTTGCTCGGTAAGGAGCTGCGCGCCCCCTTGTTGATCGCCGCCATGACCGGCGGCCACGAGCGAGCCGCCGACATCAATCGAGCGCTCGCATCGATCGCCAACGAGCTCGGCCTTGCCTTTGGTCTGGGCAGTCAGCGCGCGATGCAGAAGCGTCCCGAGACGAGCTGGACATATCAGGTGCGCAAGGACGCGCCTGACGCTCTCTTGTTCGGTAACGTCGGCATCGTGCAGGCGCGCGACATGTCCACCGACGAGATTCGTCAGATGGTCGAGGCCGTGGGCGCCGATGCGCTCTGCGTCCACATGAATCCCGCGATGGAGCTCGTCCAACCCGAAGGCGACCGCGACTTCGGCGGTGGGCTCCAGACGTTCCGGCGCCTCTGGGCGGAGCTCGACGTGCCGATCATCGCGAAGGAAACGGGAAACGGGATTAGCCGAGAAGTCGCCACGCGATTGCGGGCAATCGGCATTCGGTACGCGGACACTTCGGGAGCGGGCGGCACCTCGTGGGTAGGCGTGGAAACGCTCCGTGCGGAGGGCGACGGCCGCGCCCTCGGCGAAGCGTTGTGGGATTGGGGTATCCCGACGGCGGCGTCGGTTCGGTATTGCGTAGACGCCGGGCTCACCACGATCGCCACCGGCGGCATACGAACGGGTATGGACGTCGCGAGGGCCATCGCGCTCGGCGCGAGCTGCGCTGGGATTGCACGCAACGTCTATCAGGCGTTCATCGAGGGGGGGATGGACGGAGCCAAGGCCTTCCTGCTCGGAATCGAACGGGAGCTCCGCTCCATCATGCTGCTGTGCGGCGCCAAGACGATCGAGGAGCTTCAGCAAAGCCCGCGTATCATCACCGGTGAGCTCCGCGATTGGCTCGCCTGAGAGTCAGCCATCGGGCGGGACTTTGCTCGCCATGCTCTCGCGCTCTTGCGCCGCTGGCACGTATCGGAGGAGGTCCTCGACGCGTTCGAGTAGCTCGCCCTCGAAGTGCACCGAGAAGCGGGGCTCGAGCAGCTTGGTCCGCACACGCCAAACGACGGGGTCGGCTGGATCACGCAGAACGACCGGATTGGCGCCGGCAAGCACCCACGGCGAGCTCAAGATCGCGTCAGTGAGCGCCATGCGGACTTTGCCCGCATCCTGGTAGCCCTCGAGACGCACGACGACCTCGTGCTCGGCGTCGGCGCCGGCGTCGTACACCATCGGCGCCCCCACCATCGCGCGATTGGGCACGGTGAGCCGGTGTCCTTGGCCGTCGCGAAGCCAGGTGGCTCGAAGCGAGCGACCCTCCACCGTCCCCTGGAATCCGTCGCCGGAGACCCAAACGCCCTTCTTCACGCGACGCTCGGCCGCCAAGACACCGCCCGCCACGAGGTCGGCGAAAAGATCCCGGACCGACCACCCGATGACCACCGCCAGCGCGACGAGGACCCAAAGAATCCAGTCCTGCTCTTCCGGAATGAGCTCGAGGAGAATGCCGACGAACAGGCCGAGTCCGACGATTCGCAAGACGAACACGAGCGCGCCGAGCACGCGGCTCAGCGCCACGTTGGCCGTGAGCCAGCTGCGGGTACGCTCGACGACGAAGAGAGCGAAGCCGACTCCGAGAAGAGAGAGGAACAGGATCAGAAGCGGTCGGCGGCTCTTCGACTCGTCGGTTGCTTCGCGCGGCCTCCAACGCTCGCCCGGCTGTGGACGCGCGATGCTCGGAGGCGCAGCTGGGCCCGGCTCGGCGCGCACCGAGCTTTCTCGCTCAGGTCGCTTGCCCGTGCGTTGCGAATCCCCTTCGGACGCCGGACGCGCCACCTCGCGCTCAGACTCGGCCGGTTGCTGCTGTTCATCGACGTCCTTGCGGGGCCAGGGGAGGTCGAGAAACTGCGCACCGGCCGTGGAGACCACCGAGGCAAGGATACAACCGCAAAGCAGTGCGTGCAGCAGCCTCTTCATCACAGCACCCACCCACGTTCCGCGAAGACACGGCCAAGCGCACCACGCAGGTGCACGGCGATTACGAAAGCGCCCTCGCGTTCCTCGAGGAGTCCGAGATGCGCGAGGCGGCTCAATTGGGCTTGCGCCGTGTTCACGTCGAGACGGAACAGACGCGCCTGCCCTGCGGGGTCCATCCAGCCCTCGCGCCCGATTTGATAGAGGTTGACCAAGATGTCGTCTGGAAGTCTTCGAATTCGCGTGTACGCGGACGCCGGGATCGGGCCCACGTGGACGATGTCGTCTTGGATCTCGCGAATCGACGCGAGCCAGAGCCGAAGCGCGTCGCGCACCAAACCGCCTGTGGCTTCGTGGAGCTCGTGGAAATACTGATCGTAGGGCCGACGAATCCGGCTCGCGCCACGGGCGAATAGACCCTCGATTGGGGAGCCGTCGCCTCGATCGAACGAGTGCTCGAAGCCGCTCAATCGATGGCGCGCGATGACGGCCGCTTGGAGCTCCGGCTCGTTCAGCGGATCGAGCCGAATTAATTCGGGAAACGCGTCTCGCAGTGGCGCAACGGTCGACGCGAAGTTCCAGAAGAGAACCGCGCCGTGGGTCAACCAACGCCGGCGTCCTCCCTCCTCGATGATCCCCTTCACGAAGCGACGCAGTGGCTCGAAGCCGCCGGGGGCCATCGACAGCATCCAATGAAGCCCGTCCACGACCACGAGCTGGCCTTCGGGCGCATCCTGGAAGATCGCATCCACGTCCTCCACGGTCACCGGGCCGGCAAACACCACGCGTTTGACGTTCTTCCAACGGCGGCTGCGAACGATGGCGCTCGACACCGCAGCCTTGCCGACGCCGTCGACGCCTACCAAAGCAACCGATCGAAGGCGACCTCTCTGCTCACTCGAAAGGACTCCTTCGGCTCGACGGATCTCCTCGTCTCGACCGGTGAGCACATCCCCGGCTTCCATCGTATCGGCCGCGAACAGGCGACGGTAGACGAGCGGCAAGTCGGTCGCGACGTCTGGCGCTGCGAAGCTCCCCGCGGTGAGCTCATCGGTCGGCAGCGGACCGGTGAGGCCGAGTCGCTCGCTCCATTCTTCGAGCCGCTCCTCGCCGAATAGAGCGCGTAGCGCGTTGCGAGCTTGAGTCTTGATCCGTTCGATGCGCGGCGGCTTCTCGGCCTCTTCGATCATGCGAAGACCGCTCGCTGCGCGCCGCATGGCTTCGAGCCTCGACCGGCTGAACTCCCCCTCGGCGAGCTCCTCGCGCAGCGTCTCGAGCGTGCCGATCGCGGCATCCCGCATCTCGGACTCGATGATCTCGGGCCAGCCCTTGGCCTCGACTCGAATTTCCTCGAGCGAGTTGTAGCTCCGCTCGAGCTGGCTGTAGACCATGTCCCGAAGCAACGAGTGCATCTCTTCGGGCACCGGCTCGTCGTGGACGATCTCGAGCTCCGCGGTGGCCAGCTCTACGTTGAACGCCACTACGCGCTCGAGCTCCTGCAGCAGATTCGCCAATGGCTGCACACGCTCGGCCAGCTCGCGGCGAATGGCGAGCAACTTGGGCGCAACGCGGCTATCGATGTACGTCAAGACGACCTCGCGGAACGGCACTTCGACCTCCGGAAGCGCCGCAGGCAAACGCCACTCGCCCGTCTGCTGCTGGCCCACGGTGACTCGGTACCGCGGCGTGAGCCCACGGCAGGCCTCGACGAGCGTATCGAGTAGTGGCGCGATCTTGGTGTCGTCACTCAAGTCTTGGTAGAGCTCGTTGGTGACGCGCGCTGCCTCGCCGGCCGCCTTGCTGGTCGCTTCGGTGGCGCTTCGGAGGCCCGCCGCGAGCGCCTCTCCCGAGAGGTCGCTCTCGAGATGCTCGTTGAGCTCGGAGAGAGCCGTGTGAAGCGTGTCGCTCACACGAGCGACCTGGGACGTCGCACGCCGGTCGACCGTGCTCGTGAGCCGTACGACGTACTCGGTGACGTTGTCTTTGATGCGCGCTTCGAGACCCAGGAGCTCGAGCTCCATCGCCAGTGAAGAGTACTCGGCGGAGCTGGCCTTACGCAGGTTGGCCACGTCCTTGGTCAGCGTTTCGATGGCCCGCATCCGATTCGCGAAACGGCGGCTCGTACGGCGCTCGCGGGACGGTAGATCCATGGTGCCGAACGTCGGCAAGTCCTTCTTCATTTGAACGAAACCAACCGCCACTGCGCTAGCCGCGCGATGCGTTCCGTCTCCCGTGATCCGCACGACTTCGTCGAGGGCGAGGGCGAGCTCTTCCTCGACTTGGTGCCTCAGCCGTACCAACTGGCGTTCGACGTCCGCGCGAGGGTCGGCGCAGACCTCGACCACGTCGTCGTATCCTGCGATCAACCCATCGAACAAGCTTCGGGTGCGTGCGGCCATGTGCCGGTCGGCCTCGACGAACAAAGCGGCCAAAGCCTCGAAGCGTGTCGGCGCGTCGTATGACAGGTGATAGCGGCCGAGCGCTCTCAATCGCACGTCTCGCTCTGGCGGGCTCTGGCCCAAGGCTTGACGCCAACCGCGCCGGACGCGAAGTCCCTGGCGCTGAATCTGCTTCCACAGCGAATCATCCTCTTTGCCTTCATACGAGATGTCTTCGTAGGGCGCCGTGATGATCTCCGGGAGCTCGTCGACGACGGCATCGACGCTGTTCAGAATGCTCTCCGGCGTCCAGGTCAGCTTCGAGAGCGTCACGGAGCGGCCGAGGACGATGCCTCGCCAATGCGCGGCGAGGTCGGACTGTGCGGTGCGCAGCATCGTCGCGAGCTCTTCGCGTTCGACACCTTCATCCGCGCGAGCCTGGACGGTCAGTCGCCTGTGCTGGCGAAGAAATTCGCGACGAAGGTCGCGCAGATACTTGCCGGCATCGACCTGGAACTCCCGAAGCGGCCCAGTCGAGACCTCGCGAACGATGCTCTGCAGATCGCCCCCGAGGTCCTGGATCCGGGCGTTGAGCTCTGCGCTCTTCGTTTGGAGCGGCTCTCCCCAAACGTCCTTGGCGCCAACGTGCTCGGGCCAAGGCTCTAGCTGTTTCGAGGGGCCGTCTTCACCCTCCGGACGAAGTGCCGGGGGTTTTACCGAAAGATGGCGGGTTGGAGCGAGGGACGCACGCGCGCCCCGCGTCTCCCCGGCGAGTCCCAGGCCCATCTTGAAGAGCACGGGACCGATGAGCTCGTTGATCGCCACTCCACCGATGATGAGCGTTTCGAGGGAGGCGCCGAGCTCGCCGAACGCATTGCCGATCAGCGCTGCGAGAAGAATCGAAACCCCCGCCTGCGAGACGAAGCCCATCCAGCCGAAGGCCCGAGTGGCTTCGTCGGCCTTGCCAATGCGTGCCCCGAGGTTCGTGCCCGCGAAGATGGCAAACGCGCGAACGGCTACGAGAGCGACGGCAAAGACGGCGACCTGCTGCAGTTGATCCAGATGAAGCTTGGCGCCCGCCAGGGTGAAGAAGACGACGTAGACTGGCAGCGAGAGCCGCTCCACGGTTTCGATGAGGCGGTGACCACTCTTCGAAAAGTTCGAGACACCGAAGCCAGCCGCGAGAAACACGAGCACCAAATCCCAGCCGAGCTGCTCGGTGATGAACGCGACCAGATAGACCACGCCAATCACGAAGATCAGGAGCTCCTGATTGACGTAGCGAATGTAGAGCGCCATCAGACCGCCCACGACCAGAGCGCCGAACGCGATCGACAAGACGATGTGGTTGACGAGGTATTCGCCGATGCCTCCCTCGAGCGCTCCCATACCGACCTGTTGAGCGACGATCACCTGCGCAACGGCGAACGCGACCACGACGATCACGTCTTTGAGGACGACGACCGACAGGACGTTTCGGGTCATTGGACCTTCGGCCCGCGATTCCATGATGACGGCGATGGTCGCCGCGGGAGAGGTGGCCAACGACACCGAGGCAACCATGCCTCCGACCGCGAGTGCCGCCATGAGGGGCAAGCCTTCGATGCCGGGCAGCCCGATGAACGGAACCGCCCCCGAAATCAGCCAGAAGAAACCGGTCATCAATGCGGCAATCGAGATGAACTGGGCGATCAGGATGGAGCTGATCGCTCGTAGCCCCTTCTTGAGGCCCTCGAGCTTCAGCTCACCGCCTGCGGTCAACGCGATCAGTGCAACTGCGAGCGTGTCGAGCAAGCTCAGCTGCTCGATCACCTCGTCGTTGAGGATGCCCTTGTCGAAAGGAGGCGGCAGGTTCAGCCCACTCAGGGCGTTGGCGAGTGAAGGTCCGAAAACGAGCCCGGCAATCAGGTACCCGGTGATGTGAGGGAGCCGAATCTGGCCGACGAGGCCGCCGATCGTGTAGCTCGCCAAGACGACGAAACCGAATGCGAGCATTCCACTCGGGTCGAACTCCTGCTGAGCGAACTGCTCGAACTGATAGAGCGCGGCCATTCCGAAGAGGAGCAAGATGATCACCGCGATCTGTCGTCGCGCGTGGGTCTCCTCGCCCGGGGGCGGCATGCTATAGGCGCCCGTCATCAACGTCTCCAAAACCCGGGTATGAGCAACGCAAAGAGAGTGAAGAACTCGAGACGACCAAGCAGCATCGCGAGTGAGTAGAACACCTTGCTGACCGCGGAATAGCCGGCGAAATTGTCCGGTCCGACGTGGAACGGGGCGGGGCCCATGTTCGAGAGACACGTGAGCATCGTGCCAAACGCGGTCGGTACCGGGACGCCTTCGACGAGCGTGATGAACAGCAGCCCAAAGCCGATACAGCCCATGTAGATCAGGAAAAACGAGGCCACGTCGGCGAGCACTTGTGTGCTGACCGCGACTTTGCCCATTCGGACGAGTTGCACGGTTGCTGGCCGAAAGCTCTTCTGCAGCTGGGCGATGGCTTGTTTACCCATGAGCACTGCGCGCTCCACCTTGATGCCGCCGGCGGTCGAGCCTGCGCAACCCCCGACGAACATCAGGAGGATCACGATCGTGAGCGCAGCCGAGCTGTAGGCGCTGTAGTCGTCCGTTCCGTATCCGGTGGACGAGATCGTCGTCGCGACCATGAAGAATGAGTAACGGAAGGAGGTGAGGATCTCTTCGTGGACGCTGAGGTTGAGGATCGTCAACACGCCAACAGCGACTGCGACGATTGCGACATACGATCTGAACTCGATGTTGCGGACGAGGCCACGCCAGCTCCCGCTGCGGATCAATCCGTAGTAGAGGCCGTAGTTGACACTGCCGATTAGCATGAAGCACGCGATCACGTATTCGATGGCAGGGCGGTTGAAGCCACCCACAGACGCGTCGAGCGTGGAGAAACCGCCGGTCGACATCGTCGTGAACGCGTGACAGACCGCGTCGAATAGATCGAGACCGAGGGCTTTGAGCAGCGCAATCTCGATCAGCGTGAGCAAGCCGTAGAGCTTCCAGAGGGCAAACGAGGTCTCCGCGATCCGGGGTCGCAAGCCCTCTGCAGTGGTCCCGGGCACCTCGCCGCGAAACATGTGCTTGCCGCCAGCGCCGAGGTTTGGGAACACGGCCACGAACAAGACGACGATACCCATGCCCCCCAACCATTGAATCAGCGAGCGCCACAAGAGAAGGGGGCGCGAGAGGGTGCCCTCGATGTCGCTGATTACCGTCGCTCCAGTCGTCGTCAGCCCGCTCACCGCCTCGAAGAACGAGTCCGCGGGCGACATGCCCGCACCGAGCATGAAGGGCACGGCACCGCATGCCCCGGCGGCGACCCAAATCAGGCTCACCGCGAGGATTGCCTCACGACGGGTGATTCTTTCGGAAACATATCGCCTACCGTAGAGGAACGCCCCGAGTCCGATCGTCGAGACGATGATGGCAGACAGCGCGAGCTCGGCAGCGCCCCCTTGCGGCCGCGACGGATCGGGTGCGAACCGGTCCCAGAGCATCCCGACTCCGGCGCAAAGCGCAATCATCACACCAATGCCGAGCACGACCGCGCCGACCGGGCGAATCACTCCTCGAAAGTCTCGTGCTTGCGCGCTCACGCGCCCCTCGGGCGGAACAGGCGCTCCACGGTTGGCCGAGCTTCCTTCGTGGTCATGAGAATCACACGGTCGCCGGGGTGCACGACATCCTTGCCGTGCGGAATGATCACGTCGTCCCCGTGTACGATCGCGGCGAGAAGCGAGCCCCGGGGCAAGTTCATGCGGTGCAAGGGCTTGTTCACCGCACGGCACTTCGGGCTTGCGGTGAGCTCGACGACCTCCGCTTGACCGTCTTCGAGCACGGTCAGGCTGTGAAGACCGCCGCCCCGCGAGAAACGGAGGATCTGGTCGGACGCGACGGTGCGTGGGGAGAGGACGATGTCGACGCCGAGCTGGCGATAGATCGTGGCGTAATCGGCACGTTGCACGATCGTCGCCGTTCGCTTGCAGCCAGCGCGCTGAGCGAGCAGGGCGGCCATGAGGTTGATCTCGTCCTGGCGCGTCACGGCGGCAAACAAGTCGTAAGTGCCCACCTCCTCCTCGTCGAGAAGCGCGCCGTCGGTCCCATCACCATGGATGACCTCGATACCTTGGAACTCGGCGCTGATCTCTTCCGCGACCTCGAGATCGCTCTCGATCATCATGACTGTGGCGCCCTGCGACAGCAGCTCTCGCGCGAGCGCCTTGCCGACGACGCCACCGCCGACGATGCAAACTCGCTTGGCCTCGCGCTCCTTGCTGAAGAGGCGTTCCGCCGCGAGCACACCCTCGGGGCGTCCAATCAGATAGACTCGGTCGCCCTTGACCAACACGTCGGCTCCGCCCGGGACGAAAAGCTCGCCGTCGCGCACCACGGCGCTCACCAAGGTATGCGGAGGGAGCTCGACGGACGACAACGGCTTGTTCAACACACGGGACTCTTCGAGGTCGATCTGCACGAGCTCGACGCGGTCTTGCGCGAGGTCGACCACGTCGGAAGCTCCGTAGGATCTCGCAATCCGGCTGAGCTCCTGTGCCACCAATACGCGCGGGTTGATCACCACGTCGACCCCGAGCAACCCGTAGCGAATGCCCTCGGTCCATTCGGACCAAGCGGTTCCCTGGACGCGGGCGACGACGTGCTTTGCGCCGAGCTGCTTGGCCGCGAGCGCTGCGATCAGGTTCATTTCGTCGTGGTTCGTGACGGCAGCGACGAGGTCAGCACGCGCAACGCCCGCAATCTTGAGCAGCGTCTCGCTCGCGCCGTATCCCACCATCGACGCGACGTCGTAGTGTTCCTCGGCGTTCTGCACCGCCTTGGCGCTCGCGTCGACGGCGACGATGTCGTGCCCTTCTTTGTCGAGCACGCTGAGGAGGTGCTTCCCCACCTCGCCCAAACCGATGATGACGATGTTCATTTGGCGGCTACCTCGATCGATGTTCGGGAGTCGGTGTCCCGGATCTCGCGCTGAATCTCGCCTTGGTCCGCAAGAAGCCCGCGGAGTAGTCTCGGCGCGACCAGGTCGTTGATGACGATGGAGCCGAGCACCACCGAGTACGCGATGTCCGCAGGGCCATCGCGATAGACGAGTCGGAACGAAACCGCCATGGCGAGTGTGACGTCGCCATGAGCGAGAAGGCCCCGGAACAAATCCTTCCGTAGGCTCGTACCCCAGCCCGCGATGACGCTCGCCAGCCACTTTCCGGCAGTGCGCAGAACTAGGAAGCCGGCCAGTGCCACCAACGTGATTTCGAGGTCCGTCGGAACCCAAAGTGCGCCCGCGAAGATCATGAGCACGATGGTCATCGGCCTTTCGGTAGACTCGAGCGTGCTGTGCAGCAGATGCCCACCACGCGCGAAGTTGACGAGCACGAAACCCATCGAGAGGTTCACCGCGAGTGGCGAGAGCTCCAGAAAGTACGCTCCACCAGAGGCAAACGCGATGATGCCGACCAGTGCGAGAAAACGGGAATTGTCCGACTCGTCACCGGCCAAGAACAGCGAGAACAAGAAGCCCAGGGCAGCCCCGAGGAGCACCGTGACCCACGCCCAAAGCGATGGGGAGTATTGCTGGGCCCCGGCTGCGCTCTCGTGAAACACGCAAAAAATCAGGCCGAACGCGAGAATCACCATGATGTCGCCGAGCCGCGTTCCGTTTCGCAGCAGTGGCGAGAGTCGGCCGCTGATCTCGTAGCGCCGTGACAAGAGGTCGAACGGCTCGGCCGAGTCCGCCGCCGCGAAACAGGCCAGCGCCGCGGCGCTGAGCATCGCAAGACGCTTCTCCGCCGGCCCGATCTGGTAGGCCTCGTAGAGAATGCCCGGCTCCATGAAGAAGTAGTAGGCGCTCGCACCGACGGCGATGCCAGGCAGCAGGTGATGCAGAAACACGATGCGCCATGTCGCGGGGTCCAGCCGTTGCAAGCTTGCGAAATCGAAGTCGGTGCCCCGCAGCAGGCCTACCCAACCCGCCGCAAGGGCGATGACCGGGACGATGCCGGTCATGTTGTCGAAGACACCGATGTCCGGGATGACGGGTCCGAGCAGTACGCCGAGTAGAAGGTACTCCGCACCGCTGACGACGAGAAAGCGCCGCTGCAAGCGTTCGACCACATTGTGCGCCAACACGTAGGCGACACCGACGACGAGGACGAGCAGCACCACGGTGCCGAGCTCCCCCGCGCCGCCGTTCGTCTCGGTCGCGCTCGCCGCATGCGCGGCGCCGGACATCGCCGCCCAGAGCAACGGCAATGCGGTCACCATCAGCCTCCCCGCCATATCCCGCTAATTGT
>Ga0209536_100001811_pt1 | contig 35082 bp, 37 predicted proteins | sample DeeMarSeWOR28_12_FD_187461 | JGI IMG/M metagenome (GOLD analysis project Ga0209536, IMG submission 187461) | Marine sediment microbial communities from White Oak River estuary, North Carolina - WOR-2-8_12 (SPAdes) (version 2) | ecosystem: Environmental > Aquatic > Marine > Intertidal zone >...
CCTTGAAGACCTGCTCGTTCGCGACGAGGAGGCTCGACTCCTTGGGGATCACGCCCGAGACGTGGTAGGGCAGACCGCAGTTCGCGTACGAGACGTACGGTCCCTTCTCCACCATGAGGATTTCGGCCTTCTCGTCCAGCCTGCGCAGCCGCGCCGCGCAGGACGCCCCTCCGGCTACGCCACCTACGATGACGACTTTCATGGTGCCGCTCTCCTGTCGATCGACGCTGTCTGTTCGTTCTCAGTCGCGAACGTCCGATGCCGGTTCTGACCGGTCCACATCACGGCTCGGGCTGCGGAGTTCCGCCCTCGTGGCCTCCACGTACGTGCTCGATGGCGGGCAAGAGGTCGGTCGCGATTGCCCGCTTGAGCACGAAGGCGTCGGCGCCGGCTTCCAGCGCCGCCTGGCGGACGCTCTCCTCGTCGTGGACGCTGAGCACGATCACCTTGCTCCCGGGGCTGCGCTCCCGTACCGCTCGCAGCCAGCTCAGGCCGCTGCCCGGTGCCAGCGACAGGTCCACGACCGCCACCTCGGGGCGGAGCCGGCTCGCTCCCTCGAGCAGTGACTTCTCGTCCGCGACCATCACCACCGTCTCGAACGCCGTCTCGAGCAGCCCGCGCACGCCCTCCGTGAGACCGTGATGGCGGTCCGCCAGCAGCACGCAATTCCGAGGCTCGTCGTGCATCGAGGCCCGACTTTCTCCGTGACCGTGGTCGCGCCGCGGTGCCGGTCGGCATCGAGCGCACCATGGACGCTACGCGGGAGGCTGGGGGGTCGAACCTCGGGGAATTACGAGGCTCGTCGCAGGAAAACTACGAGGTTGCGGGGCCGGTGCTCACGAGCGGCCCGCGACGGGGGATGCTCTCGAGCGGCGGCGGGCAGGACGGCCACCGCTTCGAGACGGAGGTGTTCGATCGCCCGGTCGGACGGTCCCTATATCCCAACCACCAGCCCGCCCGACACCTGCCCCTGCACGATGGCACTGCCGGCATTCGTCCCGCAGCCGTAGGGACCACAGTACACGCTCCCCCACTGGATCGGGATGAGCATGTGGAATTGGCCGCGCAGGCCGATCCGTTCCGTGAGGAACGCACGGATACCGACGCCGGCGGCCATGGAGAACCGCACCTCGCCGGGCACGCCGCTCTGCTTCGGATTGAAGTAGGTGATGCCGGCCGACAGCGAGCCGAAGGGACGGATACGCCCCTTCGGGATCTCGTACATGCCGCCCAGTTGGTAGTAGGCGATCTGGATGGGAAACAACTCGGACTTGGCGCCGACCGCAGGGTTGAAGTACAGCGTCGTCGGCTGGCGGATGTAGAGGAATTCCGCGAGCACGCCGGGGCGAGCCCGCATCGCGAACGACATGCCATAGTTGACGTCGTCCGCGATGTCGAGCTGACCGGGTGTCGTCCCCACCACGGCATCCCAGTTGCCGCCGAACTGCCAGCCGCCGAAGACCGCGATCTCGAACCGGGGCTCGGTGGCCGCGCTCCGGACCGGGCGGGCGGAGCTGTACTGGGCGGCGAGGGCAGAGGGCAGGCCGACGCCGAGGATGCCGGCGACAGCCAGCGTGCACGTGGGACGAAACACGAATCGCATGTTCTCGCAGACCTCGCCTAGATGATCGGAACGATGAACCCCGCCGAGAACAGCAGGTTCCGGTTGAACAGTGAGGCGTCCTCTCCTCCCGAGGTGATGTCGAGGAAGCCCCAGTCGTAGGAGACGTCCAGCACGAAGCCTCCCAGTCCGCGGCCGATCTTGATCCCGGCACCGACCACCGCGCTGAAGTCGAATGTCTTGCTCAGGTCGCCGTCGCAGTCGGTGAATCCGGTCTGGTCGCTCAGCGCCTCGAGGTTGCACGACGCCCGGAGCCCGATCGACGGTCCGGCAAACGCCCTCGCCGCGAGCAGCGTGGGCTCCCGCGGGAAGGTGAAGGTGGCGAGGATCGGAAACTCGACGTAGTCCATCGTGAGGCTGGTCGCGACCCCGGAGCCCTCGTCACCGGGCTCGAAGCCCTTGCCCGCGAACCGCACCTGGCCCTCGATGGCGAATCCCGTGCCGACCTGCATGCCGATCACGGCCGCGCCGTGGAACGCCGTCCGCGTGCCCGGGCTGAGACCGGCCCCGGACACGGTGACGGACGCCGTCGCCAGATTGAGCCCGCCCTTCACCCCGATGGTCATCTGGGCCGCGGCGGTGCCGGCACCGAGGCTCGCCGCGAGCGCGAGCGCGACGGCCGCGATCAAATAGTCAGAACGATCCTTCAGCCCCGTTGAACGCACCCTGAAGCTCCACATCGCCTTCCTCCTCATCGGCATCCACCGCGTCGACATCCTCGTCGTCCTCTTCCTCCCAGTACACCGGCGGGCGGCCGATCATGCCGTATGGCGGGTAGTAGCCCGGGTACCTCCCGTACGGTCCGATGACGCCGACGCCGACGTACACGTTGCCGCCCCCTGCCCCGCAGGCTGACACGAGGCCACCGGATGTTGCGACCGCGATGGCCGCCAGCAGGAATCTGAGTCTCCAGATCGCGCGTCTCATCACTGTCCCCTCTGCATCCCCGGGATGGGCCATTGCTGGACAACCAGCGGTGCCCCTCCGGGATCGGCGATCAAGGCCACCGTTCCATTCCGCAAGTCCGGACTCGGCGCGATCAGCACGCGCCCGCCCAGCTCCTCCACTCGGGCCACGATCGGCTGCGGGTTCTCGACCCGGACGTACGGCAGCCAGTGGGCCCGGATCCGCCGCTCCGGCAGCACGATCAGGCCCGCCTGCGGCTCGCCGGCCGCGCGGAAGACCCAGTAATCGCGCGGCATGCCCGGCTCGTCAACGGCGCCGCGCTCGTAGCCGACGACCGCCGCGTAGAACGCGGTGGCGACGTCGGGGTCGTGGCTCCACAGCTCGGTCCACAGCCAGCCTCCGGGCTCGGGCTGCGACTCCGCCGGATCACCGCCCGCCGCGCGGACGAAGCCCACGAGCGCGCCCTCGGCGTCCTGGATGACGGCGACGCGGCCTCGGGCACCGAGATCCCGCGGATCCCGTAGGATCGTGCCGCCGGCCTGCGCGGCGCGGGCCACCGCCGCATCGACGTCCGGCACCGAGATCCAACTGACCCACTGCGCGCCGGAGACGTCTCCCTCCAGCCGATCGATCAGCGCGATCCCGCCGATCGGGCGATCGCCGTTCACGATCGTCACATAATCCGGATCGGCCTCGCCGCGGTGGTCGAACGTCCAGCCGAACAGCTCGCCGTAGAACCGCTCGACGGCGTCGCGGTCGTGCGCGAGCAGGTCGTACCAGACAAAGGCCCCCGGTCGATAGGAGCCGGTCGGGGTTGGCGTCAGCGGCGGAACGGCCGCCGGCCGCGCGCATCCGGTGAGGGTCAGGATCGTGGCGGTTCCGGCCGCGAGGGCCAGTCGTTTCAGCATGTCTCGTCCAGTCCGTCCGACAGAAGCCGCAAGATACCATCTGCCCTGCGGGCTCGTAAGTCGCGTGCCGGATCACGGCTTCGTTCACTCCATACGGGGACGGTCGGCATACGTTTCGCGCCCGGTCACGCGATCCCCCCCCGGACGCGGCGGTCGCCGCTCGACCCGCCGATCAGATCTCGGCCACCGTGTCCGCGAGCACGCGCGCCAGCTCCGTCCGTCGCGGACTCGCGAGGTACGCCTGATTGGCCTCCAGCTCCACGCCGAGGTACGCTTTGGGCGGGAACCGACGCCGCAGCCAGGTCGACAGTCCGTCGGCCGCCCCCCGGTACGGGTAGTTACGGCGCACGCGAAGCCCAGGGTCCCGCTCGCGCAGCAGGGCCGCCCAGCGCAGGCAGGCGCTCCGCTCCGCGCGCCGGGCCGAGTCGTAGAGCAGACCGACGTCGGCATTCCGCGTTTCGCCGTCGAGCACCGGGGTGAACGAGTGCACCGCGACGTGCAGGACTCGGGCCCCGTCCTTCACCGCGGTGCGCACGGCACTCTCGACGCGCCGCCGGTGCGGCCACCAGTAGCGCTCGAGGATGCGGGCCTTGTCCCGTTTCGGCAGCGACGCGGTCCACGCCGACCAGATGCGCCGGTTCGTCGGAGAGCGGTTCGACTCGACGAGAAGGCGGCTCCACGTCACGGTCATGAGCGGCAGTCCGAGCCGGCGGCTCATCGATCTGGCGAGGGGCAGCGCGCCGGGATCCCAGCCGCGGTGAGAGGCGAGCGCCGCGCCGGCGCCGCGGAAGAGGGAGCGGTACTCGTGGGGGATGCGGTTGCCGCCGTGCTCGCAGGTCAGAAGGAGGCGGACGCCCGATCGGGATGGGGTGGTCATGGCGTGGCCTCTACCCGCGCGCCGCGCGGCCTCCTTTTGGGGTGATGACGAGTAGATTCGCGTCGTCCGACGACGCGCCGAGATAGATCGCCCCGATGAGGCGGTAGACGCCGACACGGTAATGCTGGGTGCCGGTCAGCGGGTTGTCCTTGAGCGGATCGGCGATACAGACGGTCATGTCCCGCGAGCGGTAGCCGGAGATCACCACGAAGTGGCCGAACGGGTCGCCGCGCACGTCGTCGGTGCCCTCAGCCGTCTCGCGCATGGCCTGATAGAGGTACGTCCCGTTGGTGCCGGCGAGGATCGGGAACCCCTGCTTCAGTACGTTGCCGATCCTCCTCGGCGTGAGCTCGTCCCAGTGGACGCGTCCCCCCCGCTCGAAGTACTCGCGCACGGAACGGACCATCGGCCCGAAGCGCGGGTCGTCGAGCAGTCCCATCGCGGCGGCCCGGGCCTCGAGCTTCGCGGCATAGTCCGTCCTCGTCTGGAACCAGGTAGGATCCCAATGCCGCACGTTGCACACCCACATGTCGGCGTCGTAGCCGCGGCGGAGCGCGTGAAGCGCCAGGTGGACGCCGACGGTCCCGCCCCCGGGAACTTTCACGGTCTCCTCGATCACCTGCTCGAGCGAGATCGGATCGGCGTAGTGCGCGTAGACGGAGTGGAGGCTCGTGGGACCACAGGTCGTGTAGTCCGGCTGACGGCGGATCGAGACGGGCAGATCGATGTCCATGGCGGGAACACCCTCGCGACGAAGAGGTACCTCCCTCGGGGAGGCTCGCCGACGGTTCGGGCGAACGGAGGTCGGCTAATGCATGGCATGGGCAATGGCCGCGGGTCAAGCGGCGTGCGGTGCAGCCATGCACGCGGGTTCGACCGCGATGGGCCCGATTCCCCGCTCGAGGCCGTGCCCCTTGCCGCTTCAGCCCCCCGTTCGGTTGCGCCGCACCCGCAGCAGGATGAACTCGCTGTCGTCGGGCTCACCCGTCTCGACGTGGCGGCCCACACTGAAGGGGTAGTTGTTGTCGTTGACGATCCCGATCGTGCTGTCATCGACCACGACGATCGCCTCAATGGTCTCGAACGGGAAGGCGAACGTTCCCGTGCCGGCGCCGCCGAGATCGTGCGGATCGGGGATGGCGAGCAGGTCGATGATCTCCGTCTTGCGCAGGAGGCCGTCGGCATCGATCTCGGACGGGCTGATGCGGAACACCCGCTTGAACCGCGCGGCCGGGCCCTCGCCGTCGTCCCGCTCGATCGCCAGGTAGTCGTCTCCCGACCAGTAAACGAGCTCAGGGACGGCGCGGCCCGACGGATCGAGCGGGTACCGGTACGCGACGTCGTCCGCGCCGCGACGGGAATAGCGCTCGACGGCCAGGTCGAAGCGATACACGTTGAGCACGCCCGAGACGCCGACGAGAGGCTTCTCGAGCATCGGGAACAGCACGCTGCCGTCGGCGCTCAGGGCCACGCCCTCGAACCCACCGCTCCGTGGCACGTTGGGCGCTTCGCCCTGCAGCTCGGGATTCTGGGGCGAGCGGACTCCTGGCAGTGGGATGGGGGGGGCCAGCAGGCGGCCGGTCGAATCGGTGTGCAGCAGGAACGGACCGAACTCGTCGCCGAACCAGAACGTGCCGTCGGGCACGCGCCGGAACGACTCCACGTCGACGTCGGCGCCGGTGAGCAGTCGTCCCTCCCGGATCGATGCATCGACCGGGATGTCGCTGTCCGGGTAGCGGGCCAGGTCGGCCACGATCGGAAACGGAATCTGCCGGTCAGGATCGCGGAGCACGAACAGCGAACGCGCCGCGGTCGTTCCGGAACCGCCGTCTCGGGTGAGGAAATCCGGTCGCAGCTCGTACACCCGCGCCAGGAAGTCCGGCGAGTTCTCCCTGGTCCCGAAACCGTTGTCCGCGAGCGCCAGGAAGGCCCCATCGTCGCCGGCGAGGAGCGCCGAGAACCCCTGCACCGGCTGCCGGTGCTCGAAGGGCGGCGTTCGGCCGTTCGCGGGCTCGATGAACTGGCCCGACGTGGGGCCGTCCACGAACCGATCGGCCGGCAGCACGGCGATCCCGACCAGCTCCACGGACGGTTCCGGTGCGCTGCAGCTCGCCACAACGATCCCGCTCAGCGCGGCGAGCCAGCGGTGCCGCCACGCCTTTCGCCTTCTTGCCATCGTCGGCTCCAGCCTTTCGCCCCTGCGGGCCTGCGTGGGCAAAGATGCGTCGACGGCGGCGGCCCCGACAGGACGCCGGTGCCGGTTTCGCGGAGGCCAACCCGCAGGGATTGTGCTGAGTATGATAATATCATACTTTGTCATACCATGCAAAGTCGGATTACGATCACGATCCCGAGCGATCTCGTCGAGGCGGCCGACGCACGGGCTCGAAGCCTGGACCGGTCGCGGAGTTGGGTGCTGGTGGAGGCGCTGCGGCGGTACCTCGGAGCGGGCGCCGCCGTGTCCGAGCCTCGCGTCGCGTACCAGGCCGGCATCGGCACCTATCGCCGAGCGCAGCTCGAAGCCGATCTCTCTCTGTCGCCGGAGCAGCGGGTGAAGGAGGCCCAACGCACCGCGATGGTCGTTCCACGGCATGGCGCCCGGGGACACGACCAGCTCCTCACGTTTGACACCTACGAGGACTACCTCCAGTGGCAGCGAGAGCAGGCCGTCCGGTGACCGACCGAACGTTCGAGACCACGCTCGCCGAGGTGTGCTCGGCACTGAACGAGCAGGGCGCGGCCTACGTCCTCGTCGGGGCAATGGCCGTGCAGCTCTGGGGTTCGACGCGCGCGACGCGCGACGTCGACATCCTCATCGAAGCAACGGTCCCGAACGCCGAACGGGTCCTGCGCGCCCTCGGTCGCGTCGGCTTCGGCCTGGCCCGGGAGTGGCTCGCCGAGGAAGTGGCCCGGAAGCCGGTCACCGTGCTTGGAGACATCCCTCGGGTGGACGTGCTGACCGTGGCGTGGAGCGTTCAGTACCCGGAGGCGGCGCGCGACGCGACCATCTTCGAGGTCGAAAGCGTGAAGATCCCGGCCGCGTCGATCGAACACCTCATCGCCTCGAAGCGAACGGGACGCCTCCAAGATGCCGCCGACATCGAGGTACTCGAGGAGATCCGGCGGCTGCGCGGCGAGGCGTAGCACGATCCCCACCGGCGACGCCGCCGGTTACCGCAGCTTCCGCTCCATCCCCGCCGCTCGCCTCACCACACCCCTGCCCCGAACTCGAGCACGTACGTCAACCGATTGATGTCGAAGAAGCCCGCGTTCTTGATGCCCGCGCGGAATCCCATGAACTCGGTCAGGAACGAGAGAAACTTGAGCGGCGACTTGGTGATGTTCACCCGGAACTTGAGGCCCGTCTCCATGACGAAGTCCGTCTGCGTCGTGCGGGTCGGCGCGTCCGGGTCCGTGGGCGGCGGCTCGACGCGCGTGCGGTCGAACTCGACACCGGCGGCGAAGTAGGTGTCCACCCACCGCGACGCCGACGGCGTGTACATCAGCATCCACCCGAAGTCCTGCAACGCATCGTCCTTCAGGTACATCCGGTGCACCAGGAACCCGCCGGTCATCGGGTCCTCGACGTTCTTGACGATGAGCAGCGGGAACACGAACGAGAACCCGAGGTCGCCATCCGCCCGCAGCGAGATGGCGAACGACTTGAGCGCGAGTCCGGCGTCCGCCCACTGGTTCGCTTGCTTCACCGACCGCACCTCGTCCAGCTCCGGCCACCCGAGCTTCTCCTTCTCCGCCATCTTGTGGTGCAACAGCTCGTCGTCCCCGGCTGCCGCGGCCGCCGGGAACGGCCGCAGCTCGTAGACGGCGTTCCGCGGGGCGTACACGCCTTCCTCGCTGAGCGCGCCCCGGAGCGGGCTGTCCTGGGGCAGCGGGGGGAATACCCGGTGCTCCGGGCGCCGCACCTTCGCCATCCAGGCCTCGTATCCACCGGTGAACAGGGCGCCCTGGCGGATGATGTCCCGCACACCCCAGGCGTCATTCACCCGCGAGTTCACGTCGAACCCCGGCGTGAAGTAGCCGTCCCCGTTCTTGTCCGTGCACATCGCGTGCTTGCCTTCCTCGACGATGAGCGTGAAGGGGAACACGGTGTACTCGTCCACGTTGAGCACGTTGAAGTACCACGCGAGCCCATGGGCTTCGCCCGTCACCCGCTGCACGGCGATCAGGTACAGGTCCTGGTCGCACGCGACGCCGTACTCCCGTACGGCTTCCGACGTGTTCCGCACGACCCAGATGCGGAACTCGGCCGGCTCGACGTCGTGCTGGTGGCCACCCAGCCCCTCCTCGCGCGGGAAGTAGGCGATGTACTTGAGATTGACCGAAATGACGTTCTGCAGGTCGATCATCGCATGGCCCGGGTCGGTCGCGTCCGGAATGAACCCGGGTCCGTCCGCGTCGATGCGCACGCCGATGTTGTTGTACTGGTAATACACCACCGGCGCATCCGGCTGCTCCTCGAACGGCAGTGCCGCGGGAACCCGAATGGCCGTGCCCTGGAGATCGTCCATCGTCGGCTCGTCCGGCGAGAACCAGTAGACCGGCGCCGCGTACTGCGCGAACTGGGAAAGCGCCATCCGGCGCTGGGTTCCGACCCACACCACACCCGGGAGGCGACTGTAGTCACAGCTCGCCTGCGGGGATGCCGGGATCAGGTCCCTCCCGACGTCAGCGGCCTGGCCGCGCAATCCCGTCGGCACGAGCACGGCGCCGATCGCCGCGGCGGCGACTGTGGTGTAAACCATCCTGTGCACGGCCTGCCTCCTAAGGATGTCCGCGGGGTCTTGGCCAGCAGTGGCCTGCTCCACGCCGTCAGGCACGGCGGAAAGTGTCAGCGGTGAACCGATGATCATCATAACACGCCGCACGCGGTGCAGCTACTCGTCGCGCAACGAGAGCGTGGGAAGACGGCGCGAGCGGAGCACGGGAAGGACGGGCCGTCGCAGGGAGCGCGCCGACGTCGGTACCCTCATGCACTCCTTCATCCCCCCCCGCGCTTCGGCGACTCGAGCGCCGTGTACAGCCCCACAAGCCGGGACACGAGGATCACCAGATACAACTGTCCCACCACCGCCTCCAGGACGGAGAGCATGCGGGCCAGCGGTATCACCGGCTGGATGTCGCCGTATCCGAGGGTGGTGATGGTCACGAAGCTGAAGTACTGCAGCGCCTCCCCGGTGGTTCCGTTGGCCGTGGAAGGGATGGCGAACGCACCCGGATGGAGTTGCTCGAGCAGGGCGTAACCCTTTCCCCACATCAGCGCGGCCAGCAGGTATACGCAGACCGATCCGAGCACGATCCCCAGGTCCACCTGCCGCACCCGGAGCACGAATACGAGGATCAGAATCGCGACGTAGCCAAGAAATGCAAGGGCGACGACATCGGCCACGACATCCAGCACGACTGACCCCCCGGCCCATGACGCGACGATCAGCACACAGCCGGGAATCGCGAGACTCGCACCGATCGTCACGTGCCGCCGGTTGTCGGCCACGGCGGAAAGCGACGACAGCAGCACCACGGTGAACAGCGCCGGCGAGGCCACGATCCCGAGACGCTCAGGAAGCACGAACGGGACGAACAGCATCAGGGCCAGCGACGCGAGGAGTACGCCGAATCGGCTGCCTGGCGCGAGAAGGGTCTTGACGAGCGCGGTCATCGATCGGAGAGGGTGAGAGTTCGAGAGCTATCGTAGCCCACCGGCCTCGGCCGAGCAAGCGGCGGCGGAGATGGCCCCTCCCGCCGTGCGCGACCACGGCGCGATAACCGCACGGCGTTCCTCGTCCTATATTCCGTGACGAGCGCCAACCCGCCGAGGTCCCATGCCGCCGCGTCAGACATCGATCGTCGCCTTCCCCATCCTCGCGCTCGCCGGCCTCTCGGCCTGCAGCATCGCCACGCGCCCCGAGCGGCCCGCCGTCATGGCGCAGACCGTGCTCACGATGCCGCCGGAGCAGCTGCGCCTCCGCACGATCGAGCAGGCGGCGGACATCGCGGGTGACGTCGAGCTGGCGGCGGACGAGATTCTCGCGCAGACCGCCGACCCGGCGATCCGCCGGAACGCCCTGCTCTGGAAGGCCAACATGCTCCCGGCCATTCAGACCTCGGCCGTGCAGTTCGATCCCCTGGTGTCGCTGCTCGACCTGCAAGCGCTCTGCATTCAGGCGGACGACCTATTTCGGACCGGCGCCGGCCGCGACGCGTTCGGTCCCTACCAGGACCGCGCGCTGCAGGCCACCGGTCGGTCCATACGGAGCATCCGAGCCCTCGGCATGGCCATCAGCGACGACTCGGTGGTGAACGATCGGGGAACGGCGATCGCCGTGGACTGGGCGCGCGAGCACCCGATCGAGTCCCTGGCGTTCGCCCGTCAGACCATGACGACCCGGGCCGCCGAGTACGTCACCGGCAACGACGCCAGCGCCTTCGCGAGCGTCGGCATGATGGACCGCAGCCTGACCGGTCTCGATACGCGGTTGGGCTTGTTGATGGCCTATCTCCCCAAGCAGATCCGCTGGGAGGTACAGTTGCTCACCGAGGACCTGTTGGGCGGCGCGAAGATCGACACGGCGCTGGCGAACTTCGGCTCGCTCACGCGCTCGGTCGAGCGCATGACCGCGGTCGCCGAGTCTCTGCCGTCCCTGGTGTACTCCGAGCGTCGCGCCATCTTGGACGCCGTCACGGCCGAGCGCATCGCCGTCCTGCGCGCGATCACGACGGAGCGCACGGCGGCCCTGGAGACGGTCGCGGACGAGCTCACGCGCCTGCTGCTGACGATCCACGAGGAACGCATGGGTGCGCTGCAGGATGCCGAGGGGATACTCGTGCGCGCGGTCGAGCAGTCCGAGACGACGGTCAACGCCGCCATCGACCATCTCATCTGGCGGGTGGCGCAACTGCTCGCGGCACTCCTGCTCGTGATGGCCGTCGCCATCGCGGCGGTCGTGCTCACCCTGCGACGGCGCGGCGTGGCACTGCACACGGCATGAGCGGCGCACGACCCTCGCGCGCCGCGCGATGACGTGAGTACCTTGTCTGCATGACGGAATCGGTGGAACCGAAGGGCTCGGTGCTCGTCCTCTACAACTTCGTCGGCGAGGACGAGTACAAGCGTCTCAAGGACGTCGACCCCGAGTCGCTCGACTTCGAGCCGGAGTACGACATCGACGTCACCACCGTCATGCAGGAGTACCGGGCCGTCGGCACCGCGCTGCGGCGCCAGGGGTACAAGGTCCGCTCGGTCAACATCAAGGACAACCTCACCAAGCTCGAGAACCTGATCCGCCGCAACACGTCGGACGTCGTGTTCAACCTGATCGAGTTCTTCCACGACGACACCGAGCTGGAGCCGCACGTCGCCGCCCTGTTCGAGCTGCACCAGGTGGCGTACACCGGCTCCGGACCGCTGGCGCTCGCGATGTGCCACAACAAGGCGCTCACCAAACGCCAGCTGATGGCCTACGACGTGCCGACGCCGAAGTTCGTCGTCGTCGACGAGCCGCACATGCCGAAGCGGCCCAAGCTGCGCTTCCCGCTGATCGTCAAGCCCGCTCTGGAGGACGCCTCCTCCGGCGTGGAGCAGGGCTCGGTGGTGTACGACGCCGAGGCCCTCGCGCAGCGGCTGGCGTACGTGCACCGCGAGTTCGGAGCGCCGATCCTGGTGGAGGAGTTCCTGGACGGGCCGGAGCTGCACGTCGGGATTCTGGGGAACGATCCGCCGGAGATGCTGCCGCCGATCCAGTGGGACTTCTCGGAGATGCCCGAAGACCACCCGCACATCATCAGCTTCGCGGCCAAGTGGAATCCGCTGGCGGAGGTGTTCCACCGCGTCCATTCGATCTGCCCGCCGAAGCTGCCGCGCCGGATCCTGCGCAAGGTCGAGCAGGTGGCGATCGATGCCTACGACGTGCTGGGGTGCCGCGACTACGCCCGCCTGGACATCCGCCTCGACCGGCAGGGCAAGCCCCACGTGCTGGAGGCCAACCCCAACCCGGACCTGACCGAGGGTGTCTCGTACATGGAGTCCGCGGAGGCGATCGGACTGACGTTCGGCGAGACGCTCGACCGGATCGTCCAGTTCGCGCTGCGGCGGAAGCACGAGCTGGACGCGCATCGGGCGGAGCGCCGCAAACAGCGAGACCAGCCGAGGGCACCCGCGAGTCCGGAGGCCGTGGCCGCCACGCTCGACGGCTACCCCGCACCGCCTCCCGCGCCGGGCGACGCTCCCGCCTGAAACGACGATGGGGCCGCCCGAAGGCGGCCCCATCGCTGGCACTCGATCGAAGTCGGCAGTTAATCGAGCATCGTCACGTTCTGTGCAGCCGGTCCCTTGTCGCCGCCCACAATCTCGAACTCGACGCGCTGTCCCTCCTTCAACGACTTGAAGCCGTCCGCCTGAATCGCGGAGAAGTGGACGAAACAGTCCTTTTCCCCGTTCTCGGGCGTGATGAAGCCGTAGCCCTTCTTGTCGTTGAACCACTTCACCGTGCCGGTCGTACGCATTGCCCTACGCCTCCTGCTGTAACTGTGAAGCGATGCCCGTCGGAGTCCGGCCGCACCGTTCCTGCCGACGAACGTCCGCTGCGCGGCAGCTCCCCCGCGCCAGGCCGCCGAATCACACGAGGTAATCCGGCCCGAACGCACTCGTGTCGCTAAGCTAACCCGCCGATCTGCCCGCCGGAAGAAGGATCGGACGGCGTCGGGGGCGACCCGTCCGCCGGCGCCGATCTGAGGTCATCGAAGATGCGGCGCGCGTCCCGCAGGAAGAGCACGAACACCACCGGCGGCACCAGCACCAGGATCGCCGCCGCGATCCACGTCCACCGCGCCAGCGACGTCACACGCGCCTCCTGCCGAGCGCCGAGCCCAACACAAAGGCGGTCGCCGACGCCGGCAGGGCAAAGAGCAGCGCGTACTCCTGCCACAACTCGACCCGCAAGTCGCCGGCACGGATCGTCCAGATCTGCGTCGACCACTCGGCGTCAAAGCCGCCGAAAGCGTGGACCAGGACGTAGTACCCGAGCGCCACGAGGAGCCCGACGAGGCTCGCGGCCATCCCCGCTGCGGGGGTCGCGAATCGTCCGAAATACAGGCCGCCGAGAATCGGCACGAGTGCGGCGGCCACGAGCATCGTGCTCATGAAGATCCACGCCGACACGACCGTCTGGAAGAACAGCGCGAGCGTGATCGTCACCACCGCGGCGACCGCGATCATCCACCGGGTGAGCCGGAGGAGGGCCCGATCTTCGAGCGGCCGCCTGAGGGCGGGCCGGATGAGATCGTAGGAGAGATTGCCGCCCGAGATCAGCAGGTAGGAATCGACGGTGGACATCGACGTGGCCAGCACGCTCGCCACGAACACCCCCTTGGCTCCCGCCGGCAGCGACTGCATCGCGAGCGTCAGCAGCGCGTACCGCGGCTCGGTCGCGATCCCCTCCACACGCGCGATCATCCCCATCATCGTGACGGCCCAATCGAACGCCGCCCACAGTACGATGCCGACGAGCAGCGCCACGACGATGGCCCGATAGTTCACCGCCGCGAAGATCCGCTGATAGAAAGCCGGCTCGACGAGCGCGCTGAGCGCGGCCCCGGCGAACACGACGAGCACCCACACCGGATACGTGCCGGTCGGGCGGAAGAACGTGGGCGGGAGGCGCTCCCGCAGGACGTCCGCGCCACCGATGCCGTGCGCCGCGATCACCGTCGCCACCCCCAGCGCGACACACATGAGCGTGAACTGCACCGTATCGGTGAGGGCGTCCGCGAGCAGCCCGCCGAGGATCGTGTACACCACGGCGACGAGCGCCCCGAGGAACACCCCCCACACGAACGGCACGCCGAGGGTGACGTCGAGCACGATCCCGAGCCCCATGAACCCGAGGATCGGCAGGGAATAGAGGAAGCTGGCGACGGCGAGCACGCGCTGCGTTCCCACACCGTAGAAGTGCGCCCCGATGTCCGGGACGGAGAGGAAGTCGTACCGCCGCAGGCGCCGGGCCACCGTGAAGGCGGCGAGCAGGATCGCGATGTAATAGGGACGGGCGTAGGAGAACCACGCGACGAGGCCCTCCTGGTAGGCCACCTCGGAGGAGCCGAGCAGCACGTCCAGCCCGTAGTACGTCGACACCAGCGTGCAGACCAGCAGCGGGGCCGTCATTCGACCACCGGCCACGAAGTAGTCCCGGAACGTGGACACGCGCCGAGACACGGCCCAGCCGAGGCCGATGATGCCGACGACATACAGGAGCACGATCCCGACATCCCAGACCGTCATGGCGCTGCGCAACGACGCTCCCGGCAAGGAAGGGGACTAAGGTAGTGCGATCCGCGGGATTGGGAACCCGAGCCGCGGATGGCACTTCGCGCGCACATCCGGGGTATGCTACGGGCTGTGACCGTCCGGAGACCGATTGGCGCTCCGGCGGACCGCCGAGGCGGATGTCCGGGCCTTCCTGGCCGACCGGAACGGCGCATACTGGCCACGAGACAGTCTTCTGACTAAATTAGTTGGTTCAGTCAGTTTCCAGGACAGAACTTGGTTGTGTAGGTGCGGTGGAATCTGACGCGCGGGGCGAGCCGGTGTGTGGCCGGCCCCTCGGTCACCGGGTATAGGCGGCGCGGGCGTGCACACCCCCGCGCCGAAACGCATGGATCGGAAACAGTGTCAACGATCGCACAAGGAGCAGGAGAGATGAAGAAGCTCGTTCTTATCGGCGCCGCGCTGCTGGTCGGCGCCGGGTGCTACCCGGGAGAGGTGACCTCGATCGGGCAACTGGACCTGGTCGCGACCGTTCGCGATCCGGGCTACAACTTCGCGAACGTCCAGACCTTCTACATGCCCGACACGATCGTGCAGCTCAACGAGGGTGAGCAGGGATCGATCGATATCGATCGGTCCAGCGACGACGAGATCCTGGCCCAGGTGCGCGACAATCTGCTCGCGCTGGGGTGGGCGGAGCTGGACCGAGACGACATCGACGCCGGCATCGTGCCCGACGTCGCGGTGCTGAACCTCGTGTCGGCTTCCGAGAACACCACCTGGTGGATCACGTATCCGCCCGGCTGCTGGGACCCCTACTGGTGCTGGGGCTGGTACTGGCCACCCTACGTGGGCTCGACGACCTACAGGGCCGGAACGTACTTCGTGGTGGTGGGCGACCCAGCGGGGATCGCGAACCCGGGGGCGGACGATGACCTGGCCGGTGTCTGGGGCGGGGTGATGGACGGCGTCCTGTCGTCCAACTCGAGCAGCAACTTCACGCGCCTGCTGAGCGGCATCGACCAGATGTTCGAGCAGTCGCCCTACCTCAGCGGATCCGGCAACTAGCACGCCGCCATCGAGACATAGGGAGCATTGATCATGAAGAAGATGATTGCAGTGGCGGCAGCCGCACTGGTGGTCGGGGTGACCGGAGAGGCGCGCGCGCAGGATTGGTTCTGGGGCGGCACGTACAGCATGTCGATGCCGCTGTCCAACACCAAGGACTTCAACGGCAACTTCAGCTTCCGTGGCGTGGCCATCGAAGGGCGCAAGGTGCTGAACGAGAACGCCACCGTCGGCCTCTCGTTCGGCTGGCACGTGATGAACGACACGCAGGAAGGGACGGTGCAGCTGGAGAACGGGGCCATCAGCGGCACGTTCATGACCTACACGAACGCCTTCCCCATCTTCGCCAACGCCCATTACTACCTCGGGCAGCGGGGCAGCATCCGACCGTACGTCGGGGCCAATCTCGGCGTGATCCCGATGGAACGGCGGGCCGAGGTCGGGCTGTTCGCGCTCAAACAAACCAGGTGGCACTTCGGGGGGGCGCCCGAGGCCGGATTCGTCATCCCGCTGGGCTGGTACGTGCGCGGCTTCGTGAACGCGCGGTGGCACTTCGCGCTCAAGTCTGGCAGCGCCCCCAGCCAGCAGTACGTGACTTTCAACATCGGCATCGCCTCGAACTGAGTGGAGGAGAGTGACCATGCAGGCATTCCGTCGCGCCGCGACCGCCGCCATCGCCCTGTCGTTGGCCGCGTGCTCCGGCATGACCGTCCGCTCGGACTTCAATCCCGGCGCGGATTTCTCGAAGTACACGACCTACGCGTGGCTGCCGGCACCACAGACCGGTAACCCGCGGACCGACAACGCCCTCGTCGAGGGCCGCATCAAGAACGGCGTCGATGCCGCTCTCGCCGCGAAGGGATACAAGAAGGGCACGGAAGCCGAGGCGAACTTCTGGGTCGGCTACCACCTCAGCATCGAGGGCCAGATGGACGTGACGACGGTCAACAGCTACTACGGCTACGGCTGGGGTCGCGGATACTACGGCATGGGCGGAGCAGGGTACTCGGACACCCAGGTGCGCTACTACGACCAGGGCACGCTCCTGATCGATGTCGTGGACGCGCAGGTGAAGGAACTGGTCTGGCGCGGCACGGGAGAGGCCGAGATCAGGCCCGACACGAAGCCGGAGGATCGGGAGCGTCGGCTCAACGAGGCGATCGCCAAGATTCTGGAGCGGTTCCCGCCGAAGTGAGCGGGCAGTCCACGCCGGAGGCGGCCAACCGCGCCGTGCGACCACGGGGTCGCGCGGCGCGGTTGGCTTTCGCCCCATCCGGCCGTCCCCGGCAGCGACGGGGCGCTAGATTAGCCGGAGCCTGGCCGCCGGAGGCGTGAGCCACATGTCCTTGGAATCCCGTCCACCCACCATCGAGGCCTTCGACTTCGTCGCCGCCGCCGGCGCCCGCCGGCCGGCGCTGCCCCTGGACCTGCTCCAGGCGGTGCGCACGCGACTGCAGTTCGCCGCGCTCGCCATCATCCTCGCCACCGGCCTCTCGACGCTGGTGAGTCAACTGACCGGATTCGTGCACAACGCACCGGTCCTGTACGGCTCGCTGGCCGTCGGCTGGACCCTGAGCCTGATCGTGATCGGGCTCGCGCGCTGGTCCCGCATCCGGCCCGCCGTCCTCCTCGACATCGGCCTGGTGTACGAGGTCCTGATCGCGCTGCTCTTCTCCCTTTCCGGCGCGCAGCTGCGCTGGCTCACGGACGACCCGGCGTCCTTCATGGGATGGTCGCCGATCGCGGTGTGGGCGCTGATCTATCCAATCATCGTGCCCAACAGCACGCGCAAGACGGCGATCGCGTCGTTCGCGACCGTCCTCATGGAGCCGCTCGCCATCCTGATCCTCGCGTGGTCGGACTTGAGCGTCCTGCCGGCGACGGCGGCGTTCATCCGCAAGCTCTGGCCGAGCCTCGTCGCGGCGGTGCTCGCGATCGGCGTGTCCCGCATCGTCTACCGGCTCGGTGAGCAGGTGGCGCAGGCGCGGCAGCTCGGCAGCTATCACCTCGAGACCCTGCTGGGGAAAGGCGGCATGGGAGAGGTCTGGAAGGCCACCCATCGGATGCTCGCGCGGCCGGCGGCGGTCAAGCTGATCCGCCAGGACGCCCTGGGCGAAAAGGATCCGGCCGGTGTCGAGCGCGCGCTGCGACGCTTCGAGCGGGAGGCACGCGCGACGGCGGCGCTGCGGTCCCCCCACACCATCGAGCTGTACGACTTCGGCATCTCGCAGGGCGGCACGTTCTACTACGTGATGGAGCTGCTCGACGGCGTCGATCTCCAGACGCTCGTCGAGCGTTTCGGGCCACAGCCGTCTGCCCGGGTCGCGCGCATCCTGCGGCACGCCTGCCACTCGCTGCACGAGGCGCACCTGGCGGGCCTCGTGCACCGGGACATCAAGCCGGCGAACATCTTCCTCTGCCGCTACGGCGCCGACCTCGACTGGGGCAAGGTGCTCGACTTCGGCATCGTGAAGCACCGGTCGTTCGGCACCGCGGAGGAAGCGAAGCTCACCGAAGTCGGAGCCTTCACCGGCACGCCGGCGTACATGCCGCCCGAGATGGTGCTCGGCGACGGCAGCGTCGACGGCCGCGCCGATCTCTACTCGCTCGGCTGCGTGGGCTACTGGCTCCTCACCGGGCGGTTCGTGTTCGACGGGATGAACCCCATGGCCGTCATGGCGGCGCACGCGCACCAGGAGCCGACGCCGATGGCGCAGCGTCTCTCGGGCCCCGTCCACGCCGGCCTCGATTCGGTGATCATGGCCTGCCTCGCCAAGGACCCCGCGCGACGGCCTCCCACCGCACTCGACCTGTCGCGCAGGCTCGATGCCCTCGGCATCGAGCGGGAGTGGGACGAGGAACAGGCGTCGGCGTGGTGGAGCGAGCACTTTCCCACGTCCGGCGATGCGGAGCCCACCATCGCGGAATAGCCACCCCCCGCTGGCCGGAGCCGGCGCCTGCCAATACGTTAGCGGCAGTCCAACCAGCCGGAGGCAGCAGGGATGGCCCCGTCCACGGCCATTACGCAGGCGCTGGACCGCGTACTCGCCGAGACCGGCGCGGACGTACGCACGCTCGACCCCGACACCGACCGGTACGTCATCTTCTCGGACCATCACAAGGGCCGGCGGGACGGGGCGGACGACTTTGCCCGGTGTGAGGCGTCCTATCTCGCGGCGCTGGAGCACTATCGCGCGGCGGGCCATACGCTGATCCTGCTCGGCGACGCCGAGGAGCTCTGGGAGAACCGCGTGGAGCCGGTCCTCTCGGCATACGCGAACGTCCTGGCGGCGGAGCGGCAGTTCCATCCCGAGCGGCTCCTCAAGATCTGGGGCAATCACGACGACGAGTGGGCATCGCCGAAGCGGATCGCGAAGCACCTGCCACCGGTGTTCGGCGCGATCGACATTCCCGAGGGCGTGCAGTTCGACGTTGTCCGAGGGGGCCGGCCGCTCGGGACGCTGCTCCTCCTGCACGGGCATCAGGGCACGCTGTTCAGCGACCGCCTGGCCGGCATCGCGAAGCTCGCCGTGCGGTTCGTCTGGCGTACGATCCAGCGGCTCACGCGGATGCCGTCGACCACGCCCGCGAGCGATGCCTGCCTGCGCGACGCACACGACCGGGCGATGTACCGCTGGGCCAGCACCAAGGCGGGACTCGTGCTCGTCGCGGGACACACGCACCGGCCCGTCTTCTCCTCGAAGACGCACTTGCAGCAGCTGGCGGAGGAGATCGATGACTTGCGATCGCGGGAACGGCCGGACGACGCGACCGTTCGCCGCATTGCCGAGCTCGAGGCCACCGTCGAGAAAGTGCGGCAGCAGGACCGGGAGTGCGAGGAGGCCGTGGCGGACGATCCCGACCGCTCGCGGCCGTGTTACTTCAACACCGGCTGCTGTTGCTTCGCCGACGGTGACGTGACCGGCATCGAGCTGGCCGAGGGCGAGATCCGGCTCGTGCGCTGGGGTCTGGAGCACGGCGCGCTCGGGCGCCGGCTGCTCGCCTACACCGCGATCGACCACGTCTTCGACTCGCTGGCTCCGCGGAATGGCAATCCGGGGAGCGACGAGACGTGAGCGACAGACACGCGCTGGTCGCCCGCCTGCACCGCGAGGCCCCGCTGACCGACGTGCACGCCCACCCCTCCCTGAAGGCGTACCTGTTCGGTCGGAACCTCTGGAGGCACTACGGCAGCGGCGGAGCCTTCAATCCGTTCGCGAGCCGCACTGACTTCCCGAGCCTGGACCGGGGCGGCGTCGGGATCGTGTGGGCCGCGCACTACGTTCCCGAGTCGGAGATCTTCCGCGACTGTTGGCTCGCCGGAGCCGCTGCGCGTCTCTCGGGGGCGTACGGCAGGCTCACGAAGGGAACGCCGTTCGAGCGCCTGTTCGCGATGATGGCCGCGCTCGAGCGGGAGATCGCCCGCGCGCCGAATCAGGCCGAGCTCGCGCGCTCCTGCGCCGACCTCGAACGGATCCGGGCCGACCGAAAGATCGCGGTCGTGCACGCGGTGGAGGGGGCCCACGTGCTCGCGGGGGATGCCGAACGCGTCGGCGACCTCGCCGCCGCCGGGGTGGCGATGATCACGCTCACCCACTTCTACGCGAACGGGCTCGCCGCCCACGTCGACGGGGTCCCGCGCGACATGTGGCTCCGAAAGGTCTGCTCGTTCGACTTCGGGCTGGACGGGCCGGCGCTCACCGATGCGGGGCGGGCGATGCTCGCCGCCACGACCAAGCACCGGATGTTGGTCGATGTCTCCCACTGCACCCCGGCGGCGAGGGCAGCGATCTACGCCGAGCTGGACGCCGATCGGCCGATCGTCGCGAGCCACGTCGGCGTGCAACAGCGCAATCCCGATCCGTACAACCTGGCCGACGACGAGATCCGCGAGATTGCGCAGCGTGGCGGCGCCGTCGGCGTGATCTTCATGCCGTACTGGCTGTGCGCCGCGCACCCGACGAACGGTGTCGACGCCATCTGCGACACGATGGAGCACGTCCAGGCGGTCGCGGGGTCGTGGGATCACGTCATGATCGGAACCGACTTTGACGGCTTCACCGACCCGCCGGACGATGTCCCGGACGCCTCGGAGCTCCCCCGCGTCACGCATGCCCTGCTGGACCGCGGCGTTCCGGAGGACGACGTGCGGAAGATCCTCGGCGGCAACGCGCGTCGCGTGCTCGAGCGCGGGTGGCGCTAGCGCCGGAGCCTTCGAAGGACACGGCAGAGATCCATGACGTCGCGGGCGACGTGATCGGGCTCGGACACACATGCTGTGGCGACGGTACCTCACTACGCCGGATTCTTGACGCCACCGACGATTCGCTGCACATCTGAGAGCATACGAGACGGCGGGCCCGGCGGGTCCGCCTTGCTTTCCTCCGGAGGTGGATATGAGACGGCTGATGATGCTGGCCGGCCTCGCGGTGGCGGTGGCCGGATGCACCGACCGCAGCGTCGTCGCTCCCGAGGTGGACGCGGCGTCCACGGCCAGTCCCCTGCTCCGCTCGGCGAACGCCGCGAGCGACATCGTGGTGATGTCCCAGAACATGTACGTCGGGGCGCCGGTGGAGCCGATCCTGGACGCGTCCGACACACGGCCCATCCCCGTGAAGGTCGCCGAGGCCTGGGCGATCCTGGTCGCCACGGACTACCCCGCGCGGGCGCGGGCGCTTGCCGCGGAGATTGCGAAGGTGCGGCCGCACCTGGTCGGACTGCAGGAGGTGTCGCTGCTGCGCTATCAGACACCCGGCGACCTGGTCCTGGGCGGCACCACGCCGGCCGAGACCGTCGCGTACGACTTTCTCCCGACGCTGCTCGCCGAGCTCGACGCGCTCGGCGTCCACTACCGCGTGGCGGCCATCGTCGAGAATACCGACATCGAGCTGCCGCGGCTCGACGGCTTCGATGACGCCGGGAATCCGCAGTTCTCGGACATCAGGCTGACCGACTACGACGCCGTGCTGGCCAGGGAGGACGTCGCGACCGCCAACGAGACGACCCACCGCTACCAGGCCACCCTGCCGGTGCCCGGCACGCCGATCGAAGTCCTCCGCGGCTTCGCCGCGGCGGACGCGGACGTGGGCGGCACCTGGTACCGCTTCATCAGCACGCATCTCGAGTCGGACTACTACCTCGTGCGCAACGGGCAGGCCCAAGAGCTGGCCTACCTGATGTCCGGGGAGACGATGCCGCTGATCGTGGTCGGCGACTTCAACTCCGGACCGGGCCGCGTCCTGCAGCCGGGCGAGGAGCCGGCCTACGACTTCCTCCTCGCGCCGGAGTCGATGGGTGGTGGCGGGTTCACCGATGTGTGGACCCAGCCGTCGCTCCCCTCGATGCGGGGCAACTCCTGCTGCCACGTCGGCGACCTGTCCAACAAGCGTCCCGGCTTCACGCAGAGGATCGATCTGGTGCTCACGAAGAACATCATGCGCCAGCAGCCGTGGCAGACCTGGTTCGTGAACGACCAGGTGGGGGACCTGCGCACGCACGGTGTCTGGCTGTCCGACCACGCGGGCATGTTCGCGCGACTGCGCCCGTAGGGCAGCAGTCCGCTGGAACAAACGACAGTGGCGGTGGCCCCATCGCGGGGCCACCGCCACTGTGCATACGGCGCAGAGACGCCGCGCCTACTTCTTCTTCGTCTTCCGCGCCGCCATGCCGGCGGCTACGGCGACGCCGGCGGCGGCCGCGGCTGCTCCGGCAGCCTTCAGAGCCTTCACGACCTTCTTTCCCCTCGGCGTGGCGGCCTTCTTGGCGACCGCCTTTCGCGCCGCCGTCACCTTCTTGCCCGCCGCCTTGGCCCGCTTCTTCACCGTCCTGCCGGCCCGGCGCGCGCCCTTCGCGGTGCCCTTCGTGACCTTCGCAGCCGTACGCTTCGCCTTGCGTACTCCGCGACGCACTGCCTTCTTCGCCTTCGTCGTCCGCGTCGCCATGGTATCCTCGTTTCGAGTGAGCTGCGTTCAATATACGGCTACGGCGCCTGCGAGTCAGGCCTCACCGTCGGCATCGCCGCGCCGACCAGGTTGCGCCACGCCATCAGCCAGGCGCGGAGTGAATCGGCCTCTGCGGGTCGCACCGGCGCGACGTCGACGGTCTCGCCGGAGTCCGCGGCGAGATCGTACAACTCCACCTCTCCCGTTTCAAACCACTCGACGAGCTTGAGGTTCCCCGCCCGCACCGCGCCGGACGGGACGTTGCCCGACCCGTGGTAGTGCGGGAAGTGCCACGGCAGCGTGCGGGGAAACGGCTCGGCACTCCCCGCAAGCACGCGCGTCAGGCTCACGCCGTCGACGTGCTGCCCGGGCCGCGGGGGAAGCCCGGCCAGCTCGAGCAGTGTCGGGAAGAGGTCCATCGTGACACCGGGCGCCGCAGTGACGAGTCCGGACGGCAGGCGATCGCGCCAGCGCACGATGAACGGAATCCGGATGCCGCCCTCGTAGAGCCACCCCTTGCCGGCCCGCAGCGGCTCGTTGGAGGTCGGCCCGCCACGACCCTCCCCCGCGATCGTGCTCAGCCCTCCGTTGTCCGACACGAGCACGACGATGGTCCGGCCCCCCAGACCGCGCTCGTCGAGCCGTGCCGTGAGCCGCGCGACACTCCGGTCCACGCTCTCGACCATCGCGGCGTACACCGGATGCTCCTGGCGCAGCGTGGTCGAGCCGCGCCCGCTCTCGGAGATCGTGGCACTCATCCCCTCCGCCAGGCCCTCCGCCCTGTCACGGTACTTCGCCACCTGCTCCTCCGGAGCCTGGAGCGGGGTGTGCACCGCGTAGTGCGAGAGCACGAGGAAGAACGGTTCCGACGCGTGCGCGTCGATGAAGGCCAGCGCCTCGTCCGTCAGGCGGTCCGTGAGGTACTCGCCATCCGCGCCCCCCTCCAGGTCTGGCACATCCATCTGCGGCGTGCGGGCATTCTGATAGGGATAGAAGTACGTCGACGGCTGCCCGGCCTCGTTGACGGCCACGGTGGTCTGGAATCCCTGCGCATCCGGCATGTACGCGCCGACGCCGAGGTGCCACTTGCCGATGTATCCGGTGGCGTACCCCGCGTCACGGAACGCCTCGCCGATCGTGTATTCCTCGAGCGGCAGTTGCCGCTCGTACTCGGCCTGCCGGAGCAGCCCATCCTGCTCGCCGCCGATCCAGTTGGTGATGCGCAGCCGCGCGGGATGCTTGCCCGTCATGATGCTCGCGCGAGTCGGCGAGCAGACCGGGCTCGCCGCGTAGAACTGGGTGAACCGGACGCCCTCCGCGGCGAGCGCGTCGATCGCCGGCGTTTCGTAGAACGTCGAGCCGTACACACCGAGATCCCGCCATCCCAGATCATCCACGATCACGAGCAGCACGTTGGGAGGGCGTTCGGCCGGGCCGCATCCCGCGAGGGAGATGAGGAGGGAGATACCAGAGGCCAGAAGCGAGAGACCAGAGGTCCGCGACGGATCTGGCAACTGCCATCTGACATCTAGCGTCTGTCTCCTGACTCCTGACTCCTGACTCCTGTCACCTGGCATCTGGCATCTCGTTCCTGACATCTGACTCCCGGCTCCTGATTCCTGACTCCTGATTCCCCAGCCGCCGTCGCAACACCGCCTCGAGCCGTTCACGCGCCGCCTGCTCGGATGCCGGATCCAGTCGGAGTCCGTACGTGTCGGCCACGAACCTCAGCCCCCGCAGCACCCGCCGTGCCGCCCGGCGCCGGCCGCTGTCGTTGGTCGGCGACACCGCATCCAGGAGAGGAAGTTCGTGCCGGCCGAACAGCACGCCGGGCAGGAGCGCAGCCGTCCCCTCGCACTCGGGTCCGTCCATGACGGTGAGCGCATCGGTCAGATACCCGTGCCAGTCCTCGGCGATCGGGCGATTCTCCCACTGTTGCAGAAACCTCGCGCGTTCCACCGTGAAGGACGGACGCACGGCCCGGACGTCGTCCGTCTCGAGAGGATGCAGATCGTACACGCCGGTGCGCCGGCTGTCGCCGTACACCAGCAACTCGCGAAGGTACTCCCACGGCAGCACACGGAACACGGCCGGCGCGCGGCTGTCGAGGACCACGAAGGTGCCGTCCTCTTCGTGCGCCGCCACGACCCAGTGGTCCCACTGCTCGATGCACAGCAGGACGGGGACACGTGCCGCCAGGAGCCGAACGAGATCCCGCCGGGCCACCTCGGCATCGCGCCGGCGCAGGAACCCGAGATCGCACCCGAAGTGGCGGGCCGCCCGCGCCAGCTCCGCTTCATCGGTTCCGGAGGTGTCGGTACCGGCGAGTGCTGCGAGATGCCGCTCGTCTGCCCGCACGCCCAGCATCAGCAGGGCATGCTTCAGCGCGAACGGACCGCAGAGCCAGGTATTGGGCTGACAGACGAACGACACGATCGGCACGACCTCCACCACGCAAGGTACACGCATGGCGGTCGGCACTACATGCAGACGCAGCCGTCAGTGGCCTGCGCCCACGAGCGGCGTCACCACGTGACGCCGCAGGATCGGAGTCTGCTGTCTGGCATCCGAGTTCTGACTCCCGACTCCTCGCGTCATCGCCGCCCGGCACGGATGACGATCCCCTCCACGATCGCCCCGTCGCTGGTGGGCAGGACCTCGAACTCGGCGGGCCGCACCGATATCGACAGGATCTCCTGGACCCCCTCCACGACCGTCGCGAGGTAGCGGCCGGGCCGCACGCCCATCACATAGAACGACCCGTCGGAGAACGTCGACGTCGCATAGACGTCGCCGGTGTCCCGATTGCGCAGTTCCACCCGCACCCCGCGGAGCGCAACCTCGTCCGCACCCAGCACGGCCATGCCGCTCACCTCTCCCGCCTGGACCAGCGGCACCGGGATCGGCGTGAAGGTGTTGGGATCGGGACGCACCAGGACGCGCGGAGTCGCCGGAACCCACAGCGGGTCCCGGACCGAGTTGGCGTCGACCTCGAGGATGAGCGGCTCGAACGGCATGAGATCCCACACCGCGAATCGGCCCTCCGCGTCGGTGCGGGTCGCGAGCGGGCCCACCCGCACGCTCACGTTCGAGACACGGGACTCACCCGGATCGGCGACGCCGTTGCCGTTGGCGTCCACGAAGACTTCGCCGACGATCCCCGCCCGCCCGAGGCTGCGTCCGTCCGCAAACTCCAGCTGGCCCGTGCTGCTCTCCCAGAGGAGAGAGCCCTCGACCGCCTGAATGCCGCTCGTGCCCTCGGGGGTCATCCGGTTGCGGCTCACGATCCGCACGGGCCTGAGCGTCGCGGTAATCCCGAGCTCGAACAGCGCGCCGAGGCCGCGCTGCCACCCCACCCCCATCTCGAGCTGCAGCAGATTGCTGAACCCCCGATTGAATCCCACACGCCCGAAGACCGGCCCGGAGTCGACGTCCGCGCGCAGCTCGGCCCGGAAGAGCGTGCGCCGGAGCCAGGGGACCGATCCGCCGTAGGTTTGGAAGTAACGCACGTCGACCGTCGTGCGGGCGGCCGCGGGAAGATCGGCGAGGCGCCGGCGCTCGTGCGTGCCCCCGACGTCGAGTCGTGCGCCATTGAATCGCACGGTGGCGACCGCACCGACCAGATCCCGGTCGAGGGAGGCGCCACGCGAGCGGGTGGCAAACAGCCGAGCGTACGTCCGGTAGTCCAGCCAGGGCGGACGCACGTAGAGGCTGGCATCGGTGCGAGAGTCCTCGAACTCGGACCCGATCAGCGGCAGCGTGACGTCTCCGGTGAACCACGTCTGGCCGAGCGTCAGGCGGAAGTCCTGCGTCGGCGCGTACTCCACTCTGCCGGCGACCTGGGCATCGCCCACGCCTTCGGCGAACAGCGCGAGGCTGCGCGTCGCCTGGAATGCCACCGAGCCGTACGGATGCCACAGATCGGGCAGCGTATCGCGCCAGAAGCGATCGACGCCGCCGCGAACCGTCCACCGCCGGTCAATCCCGTAGCGCAGATCGACGTTGAGCGTCGCCGCGCACAGGTCGTAGGCACAGGCGCCTCCCCCGACCCCGTACTCGAACTGGCCGGCGGGCAGTCGCTCGGCCGCCACCTCGAACGTCCGACGATCGCGGAAGACTTGCCCGTTCGGTCCGTACCCGACGATCTCCAGCGGGTTCTCGCCGTACAGGACAGGCACGTCGAACAGGTACCGACCGTCCGCACCGGTTCGCGCGTAGTCGATGAACTCGAACCCGCGATACAACTCGACCTCCCACCCCGGCGCGAGGATACCCTCGAGCGGATTCACCGCGAACGCCGCGGGCCGGACGAATGGCGAGTTGGTGACGACGGCGCCACGCACGATCCGGGGGCGGGCGCCCGAGCCGAGCGCTTCCCCGAGCCGCACCTGCCGCACCCACGGCGTGGTGTGCCAGACGCGCGTCCACGACCCTGTCGTGGTGCGGTCGGTCTCGCCGCCGAACCTCTGCTCCGTGTACCGCACGAGGCCGCTCCCGCCGAGCACCTGCGCACCGAGCCCCAGATCGACCGTGGAGGCATCGAACGGATCCTCCGTCGCTCCCGACACCGCCCAGTCGAATACCACTCCGTCGACGGGACGGCGCCGCGGTGCCACCACCACCGCTCCGTCGAAGACCGACTCCGAGGCAAACCGGCGACGGCGACGCTCGCGTTCCAGGCGTTGGACCACGGGGAGGTGATCCGCCTGGCGCACCACGACGACCAGTTCCGGGATGCTCGGATTGAACCGGACCGCGAACAGCCGCTCGAGCAGCGCCGTCGAGGCGAAGATCTGTCCGTCGAGCCAGACGACGGCGCCGGAGTCCAACGAAACTCGCAGGTCGCCGGATCGTGCGAACCCCGAGTCGGAATCGATCGCGAACGGCAGCCCTTCCGGCTCGATCGTCCCCTGCAGGCGGAGGCCGGGCGTCGTGGCGTCGACCTCGATTTCCGCCAGCCCGAGGAACGTCTGCGCCGCGAGGAGGAGACCGCCGGCCGTCTGCAAGGCGAAGATGTCCGCGGTTGGGCCGCGGTCGATACGGAGCTCGAGAAGCAACTCGACGCGGGAGGCGTCCTGGGCGGATAATGATGCAGGTGCCGCGAGCGCCGCGAGCAGTGCCGCCCACCGCACCCTCGCCACGGCCGCGCGAGCAGGCACTAGTTACCCGTGTACGCGACGGATGCCGTGACGACGGCCACGTACGATCCGGGCACTTGCGTGCCGCCGGGCGTCACGGTGCCTCCCAGCCAGACATACATGGTGTTGTTGGGCGGCGGCGTCGGCCGGATACGGGCTGTCAGCGTCGTCGCGGGATCGAACGTGGTGCAGTTGTTCTGTTGATCCCGCTGGTAGTAGCACCCGGCCGTGGCTCCGAATGCGATGGGCATCGCGTTGGGGCCGGCCCCCGCCCGAAGCTCCGCCGGCAGCGTCATGGAGAGCGTGAATTCCGCCCGTCGCGCGCCGCGGATCTCGAACTTCCCCGCGTTGGCCGACGTCTGCGGACTGACCGTCCGCGCCACCCCCGGGATCACCACGCCGAACCGGAGCTGCGAGAGGGGCGCGATGCTGACCTGGACGTTGCTGACCTCGACGAGCACCTGCATCGACGCCGTGCCCGACTGCGCACACGCCGGACGGCTCGCTCCCAGGAGCGCGAATCCCAGTCCGAGGACGGCGAGCAGCGACGGCGACCGCATCTCAGCGGATCTCCACCTCGACGGTGCGCTCGATCGGCTCGGCGGGGAGCACGTAGCGCTGATCGATATCCTGTCGATCGGTCGAGACCAGGAGCCGCAGCTCGTAGGGGCCGGGTGCAACCCCGGCGGTCTCCAAGGGGAACTTGCGCAACACCGAGTAGTAGACCGCAGCCGGCGTCGCCCACGACTTCACCACGTTGCCATCGGCGTCCCGCAGCTCCAACAGGATCGTTCCCAGAAACGCCCCGTTGCCGCTCCGCGTGAGCCCCACCCAGGCCGCGATCGAGTCCGTTCCGGTCTCGGCACGAAAGTCGTCCAGCCGAACGCCCGTGGAGACCACGCCCTTGCGATACGTGAGTGAGGTGATCGTGCGGAGCTGGAGCGTGATTCCCGCCTTGACGGCCGTGTCGCCGGCCACCGCGATGGGCTGCTCGGCACCGCGCGATGTCACGACGATCCGCGACCAGTATTCGCCGTCGGGCAAGTCGGCGGGTGGATTCGCGCGGATGCGGACCCGCTGTCGCTGTCCCGGCTCCACCCGTGCCTGCCGCGGGAAGGCACGCAACCACCCGACCGCCGACGGCGCGTCCGCCGGCGGGTCGGGGATGAGGCGCATCGCGATCTGGCCCGCGGAGTCCGTCGCCGGATAGCCGAACTGGAACTCGACCGTCACCTCTTCCGCTGCGTCACCCTGATTGACGAGGAAGATCTCGCCCGTGCGCTGCTCGTGCGTCACGAACAACGCGTGGGGCGAAACGAGAATCGCGTCGGCGATCACCGGGGCGAGCCCGAGCATGGCGAGCACGAGCACCGGCGTCCGGCTGCGGCGAAACAGCGTGCGGTGCGGCATCTAGTTCCCCGTGTACGAAACGGTGAGCGTGATCGTGGCGGCGTACGGTCCGATCGCCTGGTCCGTTGCCGGCCGAACCGTCCCTCCCAGATAGACATACGCCTTCCCGTTACCCGGGAGGATCACCGTTACGGGGAGGCGGGGATCGAACGACTGCGTGCCGCCGACCGTGCGATCCGTGGCGATACCGCCGTCCACGGACGCGAACTCCAGCGGCAGCAGGGCGCCGGGGCCCCCGGTGAGGTACGCCGGCAGCGTCAGGTTGATCTGCACCTCCGCCGCTCGCGCGCCGCGAATCTCGAACTGCCCCGCGCTCGCGGGATCGAACCGGCTGATGGTCACGGGAACACCGGGGATCAGGGTGCCGAAGTTCAGGTCCTGCTGCCCGACGGCCGAGAGCGGGCGCCCCTGGGCGGCGAGCCGCCCCGCCGCGAGTCCGGTGAGGACTCCAACGCACACCAGGACTCGCAGCGGCGGCTTCACTCGATGTCCCGGCCGGGCCTTCCGGCCCGCGTGCCGCCCCACCTGGGGGCGGCACGCCCTCTCGCAGCGGCCGGGAGCGGTCGTGCGAACCGCTCCCGCATCGGTCCGGCTGTCAGTTGCCGGTGTACGCCGCGTCGAGCGTGATCGTCCCCGTGTACGTGTCGGCTGCCTGGCCCGCCGGGACGTTGATCACGCCGCCCATGTAGATGTGCAGCCGTGCCGGGACCGCGGCGCCCAGGCGCGTCGTCAGCCCGCTCGCCGGAGTGAAGCCCGTGCCGGCGCCGCCTGCGTCCACGGTATTGTAGGTGCCCGAATACGACGCAACCGCGAGCGTGTTGCCCGGAACGAGGCCGGTCAGCGTTGCCGGAAGCGAGGAGAACGTCAGCGCCACCTCGGCATTCACCCCACCCTCGACCTGGAAATGTCCTGACGTGGGATCGTCCGGCAGGACCGTGCGGGAGAAATTGGGGATAACCGTGCCGAAATCGAGGTTGCGCTGGTTGCTCACCGTCAGCGCACCGGCAACGACCGCCGTGGCGGTGATGGAAGCGGACTGCGCCTGGGCAGTCGAGGGCGTGTAGGCGAGCACCGCGACCGTCGCGAGCGCAACACCAAGTCGGATCAACCGCTGCATCGAGAAGCTCCTTGAGCGAGTAAGACATCGATCAGAACCGCTCCCGGACTCGGGCAAAGCGCATACCGACTCGGAACAGGGACCACGATACAAGGATCAGCGCCGCGACGCAACACCCTTTCCCCTTATTTCACATTGAGTTACGCCGTCGAGTGTGATAAGTCACTTGAGACGGAAATCGCGTCCCGGCCTCGCATCATGCAAGACACCGTGGCTTCCGCGACGAGGTGAAACCGAGACGGGATCGGCTCGGCCTCACCGGGTGCAACCTGCCGTGGAGCAAAGGCCTGCGCTGCTGCGCCCTGCCAACCCTATCCGTTCCCCGGGCGGCGCGGCTACCTTCCCTCCGAACCTTGCCCGGCGAACTGCTCGCCGACGGATACGGAGGCCCATGAGGTCGTCACCCCCACCGATCGAACGCTTCTACGCCGTCGACCGTCTCGAAAACGCGGTGGCGGTTCTCGTCGACGATCAGGGACGGACCGCATCGGTGCCGCTCGATCGGCTTCCGGCCGGCACGGCGGCCGGTATCGTGCTCCGCGTGCCGCTCGACGCATCGGTTCCCAACTGGTCGCGCGCGTTCATCGATCGCGACGAGACGGCGAGGAGGGGTGAGGGGGGTGAGCGGTTGGGCGGTTGAGCGGATGGACGGCCCGCCAGCGACGCGGTGGGTGCGGAGCAAACGCCAGGGCGCGTACCTGGTGGCCAACGATGGTCCCGGGCCTCGCCCGGCCCGCGGCGTGGGGGGAGTTTCGGCCGCGTCGCTCGTTGAGGGTCAGTCGTTCTCGCCGCGATAGACGCATCCCGCACAGCACGTTTCCCGCACCACGACCTGCGCCAGCCCCGGGAGCGCGGGTCTCAGCCGCTGCCAGATCCAGCGCGCGAGGTGCTCGCTCGTCGGGTTCTCGAGCCCCGCGATCTCGTTGAGATAGCGGTGATCGAGCCGGTCGTGGATCGGCCGGAACGCGGACTTGATGTCCGCGAAGTCGATCACCCAACCGGAGTCCGCGCCGATCGCCCCTTCGACGTGCACCACCACGGTGAAGGAGTGCCCGTGTAACCGGGCGCACTTGTGCCCTTCGGGCACGTTGGGCAGCCGGTGGGCCGCCTCGAAGGTGAACTCGCGGAAGACTTCCATGGGATCCTAGGGCAGGCCGAGCAGTTTGTGAGTCTGCAGGCTGAGCCGCCACTGCAGGTGCTCGAAGCAGTAGCGCATCGCCAGCGTCGTGTTCGCCTCGACGTCCGGGCCGTCCATCGGCTGCAGGTAGAACCAGTCGAAGGCAAGCTCGGCGAAATCTGACGGATCGACTCCCTCCTGGGGGTACACCAGCTTCAGTTCGTCGCCGCCGGTCTGAGTGAGCGACGCTCCCGCCTTGGGGCTCACGCACAGCCAGTCGATCCCCTCGGGCGCGGGGACGGTGCCGTTGGTCTCCACGCCGATCTCGAAGCCGGCCGCGTGCAGCGCGTCGATGAGCGCGCCATCGAGCTGCAGCAGCGGCTCGCCCCCGGTGCAGACCACGTACGGGCGAGCTGCCACCGTCCACCCCTCGGTCCACGCCGCGCGGACGGCCGCAGCGAGTGATTCCGCCGAGGTGAACTTCCCACCGCCCGGGCCATCGGTCCCGACGAAGTCGGTGTCGCAGAACCGACAGACCGCGGCGGACCGGTCGGCTTCCAGTCCCGACCAGAGGTTGCACCCCGCGAAGCGTAAGAAGACCGAGGGGCGCCCCGTGTGATGTCCCTCCCCCTGCAGGGTGTAGTAGATCTCCTTCACCGCGTACGTCACGGGCGCGGCTCCTCGCGATACCGGATCGGATCGGGAACGCCGGCCTCGGCGAAACCCCGGAGCCGAAGCAGGCACGCGTCGCAGTGCGCGCACGCCGCGCCGTCGGGCGCGGGGTCGTAGCAACTCGTCGTTCGAGCGTAGTCGACACCGAGCTCGAGGCCCCGCCGGATGATCTCGGCCTTCGAGAGCGCGATGAGCGGCGTGTGGATCCGGAATCCCTCGCCGTCCTCGACACCGGCCCTGGTCGCCAGGTTCGCCATCCGCTCGAACGCCTCGATGAACGCAGGCCGGCAGTCGGGATAGCCGCTGTAGTCGAGCGCGTTGACGCCGATGAAGATGTCGCGCGCGCCGAGCGTTTCGGCCCACGCGAGCGCGAAGGACAGGAAGATCGTGTTGCGCGCCGGCACGTAGGTGACGGGGATTCCCTCGCCGATCTCGGCCGCGGAGCGGTCCTTGGGCACCGCGATGTCGGCGGTGAGGGCGGAGCCGCCGAACGCGCGGAGGTCGATGGTCGTCACCACGTGGTGCGCCACCCCCATCGAGCGGGCGACACGACGGGCCGCGTCGATCTCTCCCGCGTGCCGCTGGCCGTAGGCGAGGGTGAGCGCGTACGGCTCGAACCCCTCCGAGCGGGCGATGGCGAGCGTCGTGCTGGAGTCCACGCCGCCGCTCAGGAGGACCACCGCCTTCCGGGGGGGAGCGGCTGAGCGGGTGCGATGTCGGGTGGTTGGGCGGGTGCTCACGTGCCGCGGGTGGCGGTGGCGACGATCGCGATCCCGCCCCGCACGTTCTGCGTCACCTGGACGGTCACCCGCCGTGGCGCGATGGCATAGACCACGTCGTCCGCGATGCGCGCGGCCACCGTCTCGACGAACGCCGGCTCGTCCCTGAACGACCAGAGGTAGTACTTGAGCGCCCGGGACTCGATGCACCGAACATCCGGCACGTACTCGATCGTCACCGTCCCGAAGTCGGGTTGACCGGTCTTCGGGCAGACGGACGTGAACTCCGTGCCGGTCATCGTGACGGTCTGGACGTCCGGCGCCGGGAAGGCCGACGCCTTGAGGTACTCGCGGGCCTCGTCCGGGCCGCTCGGCTTGGGCAGGGGCCCCCGCTCGGGGACCCGGTTCGCGTCGCTCGTCATGACCGGAAGCTACACAGGGAAGGCGGGTCCCGGAAAACACGCCGGCCCCGGTTTCCCGGGGCCGGCGAGGTGACCACAGACCCTCCGAGCGGAGCCTACTGGCGTGTGATCGTGATCGGCTGGAACAACCGGAAGTCCGGCCATTCCGTGTTGCCCTGAGCGCCGTTCCCCATCTGGAGCACCAGGTAGAACCCAATCCTCGTGGACTGCCCCACCGAGGTGGGAACGGGGAAGTCCTGCGGATCGACGACGGCGTCGAAGCGGCGGGCGAATTCGAACACGGTCGCACCGTCAACCTCATGCACCGCACCGCCGGGAGCGATCAGATTCTGCCGCGACTCCCCGTCGACCGGCACGTCGTATGCGCCGCACTCGGACTGCTTGTTGCTCCCCGTGCAGTCGTTCGAGACGTGCCAGTCCTCCAGCAGCCACGTGCCGAGCGGCGCCGGGTCCTTCTTCGTGGCGCGGCGGATCATCCACATGTCGTCCGAGCGCGCGGGCAGAGTGCCGGCGACCGGAACGGCGTTGAACTGGCCGGTCGGCAGCGGTCCGCCGTAGGTTTCTTCGTCCACGAAGACGATCCGCAGCGAGTTCTGGAAATCCTGAGCCGCCGGCACCTCGAGCGCGAAGTATGTGTTGTAGCAGTCGGTCAGCGTGTACAGGTAGGCCATGTCTCCCGCACCGGAGACGTTGATCGGAATCGGCTGCCGGGTGCCCTTGGTGGCGTAGACTCCATCCACCTCCGGCGTGCTCAGCACACTTCGATAGTCGCTGCACACCGAAGCCTCGAACTTCACCTTCGGCGCCTGGAGCAATACCGCGTTGTTCCCGACGTGGTCTTGATACGTGCCCTCGGCGGGCGGGGGCGAGAGCGTCACCGACGCGAGCGTCGGATCGACGCCGACACCGAGGCCGCTCGCGGTGGCGGTGTACAGACCCGCGTTCGAGGGAACGGTCCAGGGCGCGTAGGCGATGCCGGCGTCGTTCGTATAGGCATACACCGGGGTGCTGCCACCAACGTCGAACCACACCCGTGCGCGCTCCACCGGATGCGGCGCGTCTTCAGCATCACCGCACGTCTCGTAGTGCAGGCTCCCGTCGGGCATCACGACGGGATCCGTGTCCGGCTTGCATTCGTCGGTCACCTGCACCGCCGGGCGCAGCAGGCCGCCCGGAGCGACGGAGACCGGATCGAGCCAGTTGGTGGTCGTGAGGGGCGGTCCCAGGGATGTCACGCGGTACCGCGCCACGATCTTGGACGGCAGCGCCCACACCATCTTGAACGTGACCGGAGTCCCGGGCTCAATCGCGGGAGCGGCAGACAGTCCGCCGTCCGCGACGAGATTCGGAGAGCTGCATCTGGTCACCTGGCTGATGCCATCGGCACCCGCCACTGCGGCGTCGCCACACGTCAGCGACGTGCCGCCGCCGAAGCCGGCGTGAGCGGCGTTCAGTTCGGGCGTGCCGACGAACGGCAGGGCCCGCTTGAACGCGTGCGCGCCGCGCGCGGCGTAGTACCGCGCCCAGTCGCCGATCGAGCCGTCCGCACCCGGCGCCTGCACCAGGTTCGTCGGATCGCAGTTCAGGTCGAACGGACGAGTCGGCAGCGCGTAGATCGTGTTCGGATTGTCCGGCGACTCGAGGTGCAGCAGCAGCCGCTCGTCCTGCGGGCCGAGCAGCGACACGTCGCGGCACGCCGCCGTCGTGATGCCCTCGAAATCGCCCGCGCCGAATCCGCCGCTGAAGTCGTAGCTGGCGTACGTGGTCACTTCGAGGCACCCCGGAAACTGCGGGATGTCGAGGTCGGGGAGGTAGTTCACCGTGCCCGTCTGCGTGGAGGAATCCGGGCAGGCCACGTACTTCACGACAAACGTCGCGAGTTCGCCG
>Ga0209536_100001812_pt1 | contig 35074 bp, 34 predicted proteins | sample DeeMarSeWOR28_12_FD_187461 | JGI IMG/M metagenome (GOLD analysis project Ga0209536, IMG submission 187461) | Marine sediment microbial communities from White Oak River estuary, North Carolina - WOR-2-8_12 (SPAdes) (version 2) | ecosystem: Environmental > Aquatic > Marine > Intertidal zone >...
TCGCCTACGGGCACATCGGTGACGGCAACCTGCACTTTTCCATCTACCCGGGCGCCGCGCGCGAGCGCGACGCGGTCGACGAAATCGTCTACCAGCCGTTGCGCTCCCTGCACGGATCGGTATCCGCCGAACACGGCATCGGTCTCGAAAAGAAGGCTTATCTCGGCTATACCCGCAGCGCCGCCGAGATCGAGCTGATGCGCAAGACCAAGCGCATGATGGATCCCGGCAACCTGCTCAACCCCGGCAAGCTGTTCGATCTCTGATTCAGGGCCGATATCACGGCGCAGCATGCACCTGAAATAAAATACCAGGCGCGAGTGCAGGGTGAGTATGCTACATAGCCAGATTTGGCAAAGAACGGTACGCGGCAGACCCTGCCGGGCCTGGAGCTGCCCGCGCCTGGTCGAGTGCTATAAAAGCCTGGTAATCAGGGACAGGCTGGGTGACGCCGGTCTGGAGAATAGCGTCGGGCGGCGGCTCAGGGGGCCCAGTAGACTTCGAGGTTCCTGGGCTGGTGCAGGAAATGACTGATCGGGGTCCGCAGCGCATCGTCCGATGCCGCGGCCTGCTGTAACACTTCCCATTTATCGGCGCCGGTGATCAGCAGCAGCAGCCGCTCGCTTTGCAGGATGCTCCACGGGGTCAGGGTCATGCGCTCCACCAGCTCCCCGGTCACCGCCGAGCGCTGCGCGTGGATGGCGGCGCAGTGCTGGTGCGCCGCGAGCGCGGCCGCCAGCCCCTCGGCGTGCGGAAACAGCGAAGCGGTATGGCCGTCCGGGCCCATGCCGAGCAGGCAAACCGTATGCGGTAACGGCAGTTTGGCATAGGCGAGGTTGCAGGTTTCTACGCCTTCGAGTGCCGAGGCGGCGGCATTTTTCATGGCGGTGAGGCGGGCCTCGGCGGCGCGCCCGGTGAGCAGCGATTCGCGCAGCAGGCGCTCGTTGCTGGCGGCGTCGTCTGGCGCCACCCAGCGCTCGTCGACAAGCGCTACCTGCACGCGCGACCAGTCCAGCTCGGCCTCGGCCAGGTCGCGATACAGTGGCGCCGGCGTCGAGCCGCCGGACAGCAGCAGGCTGGCTGTGCCCCTGTGCAGCAGCGCGCGCTCGATATCCGCGACGATGACGTCCCGCAGCGTGCCGAACAGCGCATCGCGAGTGTCGAAGCGGTGGGCGATGATGGCCATTCGGCTAGCGGCCCGCGCCGGCGACCGTCTGTACGTCGGTGTGCAGCAGGTAGCCGCCGTCGATCAGCTCGGGATAGTGTTGCAGCGGCGGGTGCGCGGAGAGCATGTCGCTATAGGCCGAGATGATGGCGATGCTGGGCTGGCGCATTTCGACGAGAATATTCTTGTCGAATTGCGGGAATGGGGCGAAGGCGTGGGCCTGGTTGGTGCAGGACAGCGATTTGCGCACCGGTCCCTGTTCGATCGCGGCCTCGATGTGCTGCAGGTAATTCGCGCGCGTGGTGGCGTTGCGTTGGCGAACGGCATCGGTAACGCGCTGCTCGGTTGCGTTGAGTTGATCCAAGGCGGCTTGTCCCACGGTTGTCGAGGCGAGAAATGTAGCAAAACTACATAAATGAAGCAATCGATGAACGACCGGCGATATCGAATTGACGTTTCGACAGAGCTGTTTTATCCATTTAAATTATTTTGAAAACAATATGGTATGGTAAATATTCGGAATTTTTTAGATGCCCTGCTAAAAATAACTATTCCCGATAATGTAAATATACTAGATAATTAGCTTTATTGTACCATTCGACAACCAACATACGAGGGAAACTTTGGCCACGGTTAAGCCATTTGATCTGGTCATCTTCGGGGCTACCGGCGACCTCTCCGCGCGCAAGCTGATCCCGGCGCTGTACCATCGCCACTGCGCGGGACAGCTGCCGGTGCAGGCGCGCATCATCGCGCTCGGCCGCAAGCCGATGAGCAGCGCCGAATTCGTCGCCGGCATCGTCGACAAGAGCCGCAAGTACATCACCGAGCAGTATTTCGACGACGCTCAGTGGCAGGATTTCTCTGCCCGTATCGATTACCTCGAACTGGACGCGAGTTCCGATGCGGATTTCGACGCGCTCGCCGAGCACCTGCGCGATGCCGCCGATCGCATTCGCATATTCTACCTGTCTACCTTGCCGCGGCTGTTCGCCGGTATCTGTGAACGGCTGGATCGCAGCCAGCTGGTCAATCGGCGTTCGCGCGTGGTGCTGGAAAAACCCCTGGGCCACGACCTCGAGAGCGCAGATCGGATCAATGCCTGCGTCGAGTCGGTTTTCGACGAGCGGCAGATTTACCGCATCGATCATTACCTCGGCAAGGAAGCCGTGCAAAACCTGATGGCACTGCGCTTCGGTAATTCGATTTTCGAACCCCTGTGGCGCAGCGGTCACATACGCGATGTGCAGATCACGCTGGCGGAGAGGATCGGCGTCGAAGGGCGTGGCGAGTTTTACGATTCCACTGGGGCGCTGCGCGACATGCTGCAGAATCACCTGATGCAGTTGCTGTGCATCGTCGCCATGGAACCGCCGATCAGCATGGACGCCGATTTCGTGCGCGACGAAAAGCTCAAGGTCATTCGTTCGCTCGAACCCTACACCGCGGCGACGGTGGCGAGCAATACCGTGCGTGGCCAGTACAGTCCGGGAATCGTCGATGGCGAACTGGTGCCGGGTTACCTGCAGGAAGCCGGCATCGACCCCGCGAGCCGGACCGAGACATTCGTCGCGCTGAAGGCGCGCATCAACAACTGGCGCTGGGCGGGCGTGCCGTTTTACCTGCGTACTGGTAAACGCCTGCACGAGTCTGTCAGCGAGGTTGTCATCAGTTTTTACTCGTTGCCGCATTCGATCTTCCCCGCCGAGAAGGGCTGCGAGAGCGTTAATCGCCTGTACATACGGTTGCAGCCTTCGGAGCGTGTAGAGTTGCACGTGATGGCGAAACAGGCCGGCGATAAAAACGTGTTGCGACCGGTCAAGCTGGATCTCGACCTGACCGGTTCCAACGAGCGTCATCTCGACGCTTACGAGCGGCTGCTTATGGACGTGGTGCGCGGCAATCAAACGCTGTTCGTGCGCCGCGACGAGTTGAATGCGGCGTGGAAATGGGTCGAGCCCATCATGCATGCCTGGGAAACCAGCAACCAGCCGCCGGAGCTCTATGCCGCCGGCAACAACGGCCCCGCCAGCGCTTCCCGGCTGATCGAAGGTGATTCGGCGAACTGGATCGAGGCCTGTACGAGCTGAGCATGCTGAGCGAAATCGAAAATGCGCTGGCGAGCATGACGCGAGCCGAACAGAAGGTCGCGCGCGTGGTGCTGGATAACCCCTACCGCGCGCTGCGCAAGTCGATCGGCCTGCTGGCCGGCGAGTCTGGCGTCAGTGAACCCACGGTGATGCGCTTTTGTCGCGCGCTCAATTGCGCCGGGTTCCAGGACTTCAAGCTGCAGCTGGCGCAGGACCTCGCGACCGGCGCGCATTTCAGTAAAACCCGGCTGTCGCTGGAAGAATCCGCGCCGGATTTGATCGCCAAGGTGATCGATAGCGATATCGCGTCGCTGATCAAGGTGCGCGACTCGCTGCCGGCCGAGCAGGTGCAGGCCGCCGTCGACCTGCTGGCGCGCGCGCACCGCATCGAGTTTTACGGCCTGGGCGGCTCCGGAATCGTCGCGCAGGATGCGCAGCACAAGTTTTTCCGCCTCGGCGTGCCGGTGGTTGCCTACTCCGATCCCACCGTGCACTCGGTCTCCGCATCCCTGCTCTCCGAGGGCTGCGTCATCGTCGCGATATCGCAAAGCGGCGACACCCAGAGCATCATCGCCAGCGCCGAGCTGGGTCTCGCCGCCGGCGCCGACGTGATCGCGATCACCGCGGCCGATTCGCCGCTGGCGCGGCTTGCGACCCTTTGCCTGCCGATGAATTCGCTGCAGGACGAGGATTTTTACGCGCCGATCAAATCGCGCATGGCGCACCTCGCGATCGTCGACGTGCTGGCGGTCGGCGTGGCCCTGAGCCGCGGGCCGGACTTCGAGATGGCCGGCAGCCGCCGCAAAAAAGCGGCGCTGCGCTCGGTAGCGAATTAGCCGCGCGCCGATAATGCCCAGAATCACGGCCTCGATCAGTTCAGGTGCCAGCTGATGCAGGCGACGCGCTACAACCTGGTTGCCGATATCGGCGGCACCAATGCCCGCTTCGCGCTGGTCGCCGATGGCAGTGCGCAGGCGCTCGAGCCGCGCAACCTGCGCTGTGCCGATTACGCCACGATCGTCGACGCGACGCTGGCCTACCTCGACTCGGTAGCGCTCGGCAAGCCCCGCCGGGCGGCTATCTCGATCGCCGCTCCGGTTACCGGCGACGTCCTGACGATGACGAATCACAACTGGAGCATCAGCGTCCGCGAGACGCGCGCTGCGCTCGGATTGCGTCATCTCAAGGTACTCAACGATTACACCGCGCTGGCGCTGGCCTTGCCGGTGCTGCGTGACGACCAGCGCCTGCAGGTGGGCGCTGGCCGGGCGCTGGCTGGCTACCCGATGGCGGTGCTCGGGCCCGGAACCGGGCTCGGGGTATCCGGCGTGATACCCGCTGGCAATCACTGGGTGCCGCTGGAAAGCGAGGGTGGGCACGTGTCCTACGGCCCGCTCGATGCCCGCGAGCAGGCGATCATCGCGATCATGCGCGAGCGGCTCGAGCACGTGTCGGCGGAGTCACTGGTATCGGGCCGCGGTCTGTCGCAGGTCTATGCGGCGATAACCCGCATCGAGCGGGGTGAAGGCATTCTGCTAACCCCCGGCGAGATCACGCAGCGCGCGCTCGAAAACGAATGCCCCCTCGCCGTCGAAACGCTGGAGATTTTTTGCCGCATCCTCGGTACCATCGCCGGTAACCTGGCGTTGACGCTAGGTGCTCGCGGCGGCGTCTATATTGGCGGCGGCATAGTTTTGAAGGTGCTCGATTTTTTTACCCGCTCCGGGTTTCGCCAGCGCTTTGAACGGCATGGCAGGCTTTCTCCCTACCTGGGCAATATTCCCACCTATGTAGTCAATGCCGACTACCCGGCCCTGATCGGCGCTGTGGTGGCGCTGGGCGCGGCCTACGCGCAGGTCGGCCTCGTCAGTGAGGAGCAGGCCGAAGGCTGAGCGGCGCGCGGGCATTGGTCAAGCCGCGCGGGCTAAACCAGCGCGGCAAGCGCCAGCGCGACCACCGTCAGCATCGCCGCCGCCATCGCCAGGTTGATCGCGAAATGCGCGCGCGGACTCAGATCGAGCCGGTTGACACTGCTGCCGGCCAGCAGCCATAGCAGGTGGATCGGAATCCAGGTCAGGTTGATGATCAGAAACTTGACTAGGGTCTCCAGTAGCAGTGAATTCGGCAGCAGGATGAATCCGCTGAACCAGGTCAGGTTGACCACGTAGGCCTTAGGGTTGATCAGCTGCAGCAGCAGGCCGGCGCTCAGCCCGGGTATGCTGGCGGCGGTGATGAAGGCAATGCGCCGACCGGCCAGGGCGATGCGCGCGGCAAGGTAAAGCAGGTACAGGCTGGATGCGATCAGCAGGCCGTTACGCGCCCAGTCGATGGACAGGATCACCGCGGCGAGGCCGGAGACGACGATCAGAGCGACCAGGTTGGTGCCGATCCAGAGCCCGCAGACATAGCGCAATCCCGCGTGGAAACCGAACGCGGTGCCGACCCCGGCGGTGGACAGGACACCGGGCCCGGGCGTAATCAGCAGCAGAAATACGGCGAGGCAGAAAGCGAGCATGGCGGGCGATGATACCCCGGCCGCGATCGATGGTATAGCGCAAAGGATATGGCGGCGGCCACGGGCTATCCCGCTTCGGACTCCACGGATATAATCCCGCGACAGTGATGATGCAAAACTCGATACCCCGTTTGTTGCTCGCGGCCTGTATTTTACTCGGCCTGCTGATGCTGCCCGCCAGCGCGGATGCCGCTGACTGGACCGTATCGCGCCTGCAGGCGTTCACCGACGCGAGCTGCCGTGGCTGGGAAGCGACGGGCGCGCCGGCTGCCGGTTATGCGCGCGAGGCGGTCGTGGCCAACGAGCTGCGCTTCGGTGATATCGTCGTCGGCAGCCGCTTCCGGCTGTCGCTGGATGACGATGCGCTGGTCGAGCTCGACGTGGTCGAGCGTGACGGTCGAGCGGTGCGCTTCGTCGCTTCCTGGTTTTCCGGGTTCGGTGACCCGCTGGCGTTGATTGCGCTGGCCTCCGACTGCAGTCAGCAGGCGGCGCGCCTGCTCGAATACAGCCCGCAGGGGCAGGCGCGCTACATCGTTTCGCTGGATACGGATTTGCAGCCCATGGGCGAGCCTGACTGGCTCAATCCGCCGCTGGAATTCTCTCAGCGCCGCCCGCCGCGGCAACCCGGTGACGCCACGCCGGTGCGCGTCGGCATGCTGGATTCGGGTGTCAATTATCAACTGGCGGAAATCAACCAGCGCCTCGCGCGCGACGCGGACGGGCGCCTGATCGGTTACGACTTCTGGGAAATGGATGATTTGCCCTACGATAGCCATCCGGTCAACTCGGGATTCTTTGTCCAGCGTCACGGTACGCGCAGCGCCTCGCTGCTGTTACGCGAGGCGCCGCAGATCGAGCTGGTGCCCTACCGTTACCCGCGCCCCGACATGTCGCGCATGGATGCCCTGGTGCGCCACGCCAGCGACCACCAGGTCGCCATACTGGGTATGCCGCTGGGCAGTAACCGCGCCGAAGACTGGACCAGTTTTGCCCGCGCCGCGAGCGAGCACCCGCATATTCTGTTCATCGCCTCCGCCGGCAATAACGGCCGCGATATCGATGTCGAGCCGGTTTTTCCCGCGGTGCTCGATCTCGACAACCTGCTGGTGGTCAGTTCGGCGGACGATTTCGTGCAGCCTGCCGAGGGTGTCAACTGGGGTCGGAAATCGGTGGATTACCTGCTTCCGGCCGAGCGTCGGCTGGCGCTCGATTACGCCGGTAACGAAGCCCGGGTTTCCGGCTCGAGTTACGCGGTATCGCGCCTGGTGGCGCTCGCCGCGCGTATCAAGACGGCGCATCGCGACTGGACGGCCGCGCAGCTCATTGCTGAACTGCAGCGCCGTTACGGCGCCAGCAGCCCCGATGTTTCCGCCTGGGTAGCGCGCGGTTATATCGCCGATCCCCTGGCCGACCCGCTGGTCGGCGCGGCCATCGCCAGGTCTTCGTTGCCCGGGTTTGGGCCGCGCCCGGCGGATACCGCGTTTGCCTTGCAGTTGCCTCTGGAAGTGCTGCGGCTCGATGCGCGCTGGTCGGCGCCACAGATAGCCAACAGCCTGGAGCAGGCCTATCGTATCCTGGCCCAATGCGACATAGGCCCCGGAAAGGTGACCGCCTATGCGATCGAGGCCGCCGACTATCTGCTCGACCTCTCCACCGGCAGCGCGCGCAGCCTGCTCGAAACGCTTGATCCGCACCGCCCCGTGGTGGTGTTCGCGCGCGACACGCGCATGCAGGAGGCGTATCTGGGCGAGGCTTTTGGTGCTGGCAATACGCGTCGGCGTCCGTGGCTCGCCAACAGCGTGTGGCTGATGCGAGACGTCGACGATGCCGGTATTGCGCTCGCCCACGAGCTGTATCACGTGCTCGCCAACAGTGGCGCCCATGTCGACGGCGAGCCAAACCTGATGCAGGCCTATACGCGCCCGGACAGCACCGCGCTGACCGCGCAGCAATGCCGCCAGGCGCAGATCGTCGGCCAGGCGAACGGATTGTTGATACCCCGTTAGTGAACTCGTAACCGGTTAAGCGATCAAACCCGGACAGTCTGCCGGAATCTGTCGGGCAGACGCTGAACGGGCCAGATGCTAAATGGGAGAGTCACGGGTGAATCCGTCACCGCGGGGAGCAGCGCAACAGGCCGCGAGGCCATGCGATGCCAAACGCATCCTGGTCGTCGAAGACGATCCCGATATCAGCCGCCTGCTGGAAATACAGCTGCGTGACAGCGCTTACCGCGTCGACGTCGCCGGCAATGGGCTGCAGGGGCTCGACCTCGCCGGCAGCCGCGTCTATCAGCTCGTGGTGCTGGACCTGATGTTGCCGGGACTCGATGGGCTGGAAGTCTGCAAGCGCCTGCGCGGCCAGGGGATTACCGTGCCGATCCTGATGCTGACCGCGAAGGCCGCCGAGTTCGACCGCGTGCTGGGGCTGGAGCTCGGCGCCGACGACTATCTCACCAAGCCGTTTTCAATCATGGAATTGCAGGCCCGGGTCAAGGCCATCTTGCGCCGCGCCGAGATTTCCTCGCAATCCTCTGCGGGCGAAGAAAACGAATGCCACGAAATTGCAGGGCTGCGCATCGACGTCGGCGCTCGCCAGGTCAGCATCGATGGTCGCGCGCTGGAACTGACCGCCAGGGAATTCGATTTGCTGCTGCACTTCGCGCGCCACCCTGGCCGGGTATACAGCCGCGCACAGTTGCTGGACCAGGTCTGGGGTTACAGCCACAGCGGTTACGAACACACCGTAAACACGCACATCAATCGCCTGCGCAAGAAGATCGAAAGCGTTCCCGCTTCGCCGCAATACATCGAGACCGTCTGGGGTGTCGGTTATCGTTTTCGCGAGTTGGCGAATTGAGGTGTTCCACAGCCTCTACATCAAGCTGGTGCTGGTGCTGTTTTTCCTGTTCAGCCTGATCGGCGGCGTATTCCTCGCCGTGGCCCTGTACACCGCGCCGATGTACCAGCAGGAAGTGAGCCAGCAGCTCAACCACGACCTGGCGCGCTACATCGTCAACGAGCACGTCCTCATCGAAAACGGCGAGGTGCGCCAGGACAACCTGTCCGAGCTGTTCCATAACGTCATGATCATCAACCCCAGCCTCGAGCTTTACCTGCTGGACCCGGACGGCCGCGTAGTGGCGCATTCGATGGCGCCGGAGAAGGTCAGGCGCACGCGAGTATCGCTGGAGCCGATTTACAGTTTTCTCGAGGCTGGTGCGCATGGCCTGATCATGGGCGACGACCCGGGTAACGAAGATGGCCAGAACAGTTTTACAGTCGCGCCGATCGATTACCAGGACCAGCGCCAGGGGTATATCTACGCGATCCTCGGCAGCGAAAAGAGCCACCATATCATCGATGTGCTGCAGCGCAGCCTGATCATGAAGTGGAGCTTCACCGCGGTACTGGTGGCGCTCGCCTTCGCATTCATCGCCGGCCTGCTGCTGTTTTTCTTCCTGATGCGAAAATTGCGCGTGCTAAGCCAGGCGATGCAGGACTTCAAGAGTCGAAACCTGCAGGACACGGCGCCCGGGGAAGGGCAGGGCGACAGGGCGCTGGACGAGATCGACGCCATGACCATCACCTTCCAGGAAATGGCCGGCCGCATTCATTCGCAGATGAATCACCTGCTCCAAGTGGAGTCGCTGCGCCGCGAACTGGTGGCCAACGTATCGCATGACCTGCGCACCCCGCTGGCCTCGCTGAGCGGATTCCTGGAGACGCTGCAGCTCAAGTCGGAAGCGCTCAGCGATGAGCAAAAGCAGGCTTACCTGAAGATCGCCTGGGACAACGCGCAGCGGCTGACGCTGCTGGTCGAGGAACTGTTCGAACTGGCCAAGCTCGATGCCAATGAGATCAAGCCGCAGCCTGAAACATTCTCGCTGGCCGAACTCGCTTTCGACCTGTCCCATCAATTCCACCTGCGCGCGCGCGAGCGCAACATCCGTTTCGAGGTGGTGGCCGATGAAACCGTTCCGCAGGTTTCGGCCGATGTCGGCATGATCGAGCGGGTGCTGGAAAATCTGATCGATAACTCCTTCAAGCACACCCCGGCCGACGGGCATATTCGACTGAAATTGTCGGCGCGGCAGGACAGCGTCGACATTTCCGTGAGCGATACCGGCTGCGGTATCGCCAGCGAAGAGCTGCCGCACATCCTCAAGCGATTCTATCGCAACAGCGATCAGCGTGCGGACGGCGCTTCCGGGTCGGGTCTCGGCCTTGGGCTCGCGATCGCGTCGCGCATCGTCGAGCTGCACGGCAGCGAGTTGAGCGTGTCCAGCGAATTGCAGCAGGGCACCGAATTCCGCTTTTCCCTGCCCGCCAGGCCGATGTGACCAAAACGTTACAATTTGTTGATGCTGGCGTGATACCGGTTTTGCATAGTCCTTTCCTCTTATACAGGAGGAAATACCATGTTGAGACTTGCAAGAACCATCGCCAGGCTGTCGCTGCTCGCGGCGTTGATATTCACCACCTCGCAGGCAGCCGCCGGCGGTCGCGACGACTTCCACGTCACCATTACCAATCTGACCTATTCGATCAATTTCACTCCCATCCTGGTAGCGAGCCATCGTCGGCCAGTTTCCATCTTCGAGCCAGGCACGCCGGCCAGCGATGACCTGAGCGCGATCGCCGAGGGCGGGGACGTCGGCCCGATGACGATCACGCTGAATCACGATGACCACGTCGTCGACGTGCAGAACTCGGGCGGACTGCTGGGTCCGGGTGGATCGGTTACGGTCATCGTCAGCGGTGACCACGGCGCGAAATACATCAGCGTCGCGTCGATGATGCTGCCGACCAACGACGGATTCATCGGCCTGAATAGCGCGGAGGTTTCCAGACGTGGCGCTGCGGTGTTCTATTCGCCAGCTTACGATGCCGGCAGTGAAGCCAACGATGAACTCTGCGTCAACATCCCCGGACCTACCTGCGGAGGCAACGGACCTTCGCCCGGCAGCGCTAACCCCGGTGACGAAAACTACGTGCACATCCATCGCGGTATGCACGGGATCGGCGATCTCGCCGCGGATCGCTACGACTGGCGTAATCCCGTTGCGCGCATCACCGTGACCCGTATTCGTGGCAAAAAGGATGATTGACCCGGCCTGGAAATCGCCTGACCGGGCGTGGCGGGATTCCGGCGGAATCCATCACGAAGCGATTTGTGAGCCGCGCCCAGTTACCCTTGCCACCCCAACCCGCTATCGATGCCTTTAGATGGCAACCACTTCCTTCGGATCGCCGATCACGGCCGGAAGAGTGCTCACTTCGGGACTCTAGAATTTATTGTTTTCGATCAGGGTCTGCAGCCGGTTGGCATAGTCGTCGGGGTGGTTTCGATAGATATCGAGCATCTCGTTGGTTAGCCCGCCCCAGTGGGTTTTGCTCGCCGGCACCAGCTCCTCGATGGCCTCGCGCCTGCCTTGCGTCACCCAGGATTCATAGGCCTTGATAAGCGCGGGGAATAGATTTTTATGCATATTCGGCAGATTCGCGAAATAGAAATGCAATGACGCGTCTTTGCCTTTATCCATCAAACCGGGAAGCGTTGTCAGCGAGTCGGCCAGGTGATCACGCACCGCGCGGATCATGATTTCAGTTTTCGAGCGCGGCAGGGCTGCGAGCATCTGCTCCCATTCCGGCCCCAGGAGTTTTGCCGCCAGCACCTCGCCCTTTTCGTGCAGCAGCACCGAGTCGATTACCGTACTGGTTATGTCATCGAGCGCGGCCTCGGCGTTATCGTCGAAGTCGAAGCCCTGCAGGGCACGACTCATAGCGTTTTCCAGTTTGTTCCACTGCCATTCCTCGATCTTTTCCCAGATCATCCGCCGCAGCGACTCGCGTCGGATAAAGATCGTGTCACCCAGTGCCATTGCCGGGGGGGATGTCAAATCCCTGGCATACTCGTTTTCCGACACGAGAACGGTGAAGTCCGATTGCTTTTCCCGATGCCCCAGTTTGCCCAGGAAAAAATGTGGCTTGCATTGGTTGCCGAGACCGCCACTGTAAACCAGCCCGTAAGGATCCAACGACGCGTTCACCGCTTCACTGTCGAAGGGGTCATAATAGCGACCATCAATCGGTAGATCGGTAAAAGGCTCGTCTTCAAGGCTTTGCCAGAAATGTTCCCGCTGCGTGAGCCAGTCGCCAACATCGCCTTCGGGCAGGTTGTCTCGAAAAGCATAGTTTTTCTCCCAGCGGAAATACTCGCGCATCTTCAGCAGGTAGATGCACAGGGTATAGTCTCCGGCATGTCGGGCATCGGAGATATGACAGTTCCGCTGGACGGCTTCTCGAAGTGGCTGCAGTTTGTCTTGCATGGATGGCTAAACGACTATTTGATCAATATCCGGGAACATTAACCTGCTATTACGATCCTGTCACGTCGAACCGCGACCACTCCAGGTAAGGTCACCCGAGTTTATCGTTGAAACCCCGGGCAGACACTGAAAACCCGGAATCGAGCAACTCTTCAACTGGTGACAATGAATGAGGGTTTCGTAAGCACGCTGCGGGTTAGATGGCAGTTCCCCCGATTGTGACTACACTCAAGAGTAAATCCATTCTTCGGGAACGCTTTAATGAAAAAGATACTCATAGCAAGTCTCATCGGCCTGTGGCTGCCCGTGGCGGCACAGGCCGACGCACTGGGCATCAGAATCGGCGCTAACGGCTGGCAACAGAATTTTTCCGGTCACGCCAAAAGCGGTACGAATGGCGACAGGATCGAAATTGAAGATGACCTCGGCTTCGATGACGAATACGGTTTCCAGGGTTATATCTCTTTCGAGCACCCTGTTCCTTTTCTCCCTAACGTCCTGGTGCAGCGGACCGTTATCGACGCTGACGCCGACGGCGACCTGAATGGTAAAACTTTCGATGGCGTCACCTTCCCGGGCGCGGTAGATAGCACCATCGACCTGACCCATACCGATACCACGCTCTATTACGAGATACTGGATAACTGGTTCTCGCTGGATTTGGGTCTTACCGCCAGGTTTTTTGAACAAGGTTTCAAGATCAAGGACCAAACCCAGAGCGCAAGCCTGGATATCGACCAGGTTGTACCCATGGTCTATGCCGCGGTAAAGTTTGACCTGCCGCTAACCGGCCTCTATATCGGCGCCGACGGTAATGCCACCCAATATGACGATGACACGCTTATCGACGTGAAGGCTAATATCGGCTGGGAATCATCGGTTGGTCTCGGCGTCGAAGCGGGTTACCGTTATTTCGATGTTGATTATGAAGACAGCAAGGAAGAAGCGGATTTAACTATTGAAGGTCCGTACGCGGGTCTGTTCTTCCACTTCTAAACCATCCTGGGAATATCAAGGCATACCTGTTTTTTCACGGGTATGCTTTTTCTTGCTTGAACGTGACTGCTTTCACCAAACAGCTCGGCAGGTCGGCGATCAGCAGATTCCTTAAAATCGCACGGGTGCATCTGATCTAAAACCTGCTGATCATTCAGTCAAACAAAAATCCCGGAGCCGCGGTTTGTCTGCGGTTTGTTATCGCATCGATTTTGCCCGGCTTTTACGGTGATGGCGCGCCGCGGTCAGCTTGCAGTAAACTAGCCTGACCTTCGATAACGCAGACAGGCAACTACCATGACCGAACCCACCACGCCAGCTCCGGCCGATGCCGCCGAACGCCGCGCCGCGCCCGCGCTGGTCTGTTACGACGTGCACCTCTTGCCACCCTCCAATATCGAACTCTACCAGCAGGCGCGCGTCGGCATGCGCAAGACCGGTGAAGTGACCGTGCCACCGCGTGACGGGGCCAGTTTCGAAGTGGCTGCCGGTTCGTTTTTCCGCATCGTCAGCGTCGAGGGTTCGCAGGTCGGCGATCTCAATCTGTGGAATGCCCACGATCTCGGTGAACGCTTCTTCAGCGGCAAGACGCGCCAGCTGCATGCCACGCACGTCAGCACCGGGGATCGGTTGTGGAGCAGCCTGCCGGGATTACGGCCGCTGGCGACGATTACCCACGATACCCTCGACTGGTACGGCTGGGACGAGGACGGCGGCGGCGTGCACGACGTCATCGGCACGCGTTGCGATCCCTACACCAACTACATGCTGCGCCACGTCGATTACCACTACTGCTGTCATTCGAACCTGACGCGCGCGCTGGTGGCGGCGACCGGCCTCGCTCCCGAAGTGGCCGAGTTGCACGTGCACGACGTGCTGAACGTATTCATGTGCACCGGGTTTACCCGCGATACGCACCAGTATTTCATGAAGGCCAGCCCGGTGCGTCCGGGTGATTACATCGAGTTCTTCGCCGAAATCGATTTGCTCGGCGCGCTGTCGGCCTGCCCCGGCGGCGATTGCGGCAGCACCCAGTCGGACGATCGCGCCGCCTGTTACCCGCTCAAGGTCGAGATCTTCGAGCCCGCGGCGGGCAGCCTCGGTGGCTGGAAGTCACCGCAGCGCAGCGGCTATTCGGGCACTCACGGGCTCTAACCGCGTCCGGCACGGGTCGAGTTGTTCTCACCAGTCAGGCTGCATATACTGGATCCTCATTCTGCGAGGAGACAATAATGAGCGCTTACCTGATTGCCAACGTCAAGGTTCACGATGATGCCTGGATTCCGGAGTATGCCCAGAAGGTGCATCATATCGTGCATAAGCACGGCGGCAAGTACCTGTCCCGCAGTGGCAACCTGACGCCCATCGAAGGCGAGCTGCCGGATTACACGGTCATTGCCCTGATCGAGTTTCCGACGGTAGACGCGGTCAAGGCGTTCGTCAACGACCCCGAGTACGCACCGTTCGCAAAAGCACGCCAGGCGGGTACCGACAGCCACTTCTATGTCATCGACGATACCGATCTGGCGCAGGGGATTCCGTACCTGCCACCCGGCTAGTCGTGGTCAGGTTTGCGGCAGCTTGCTGATATCCTGCGCCCAGGGCTGCGCGGAGGCGCAGTAGTATTGTCGTTGCGGGGGTAATTGCTTGCGCTGCCGGATGCTGCCGACGCGGATGCCGAGCATCCCCCTCTGACCTTCGACCGGTCCGGCGTATATCGGTGTGCCGCAGCGCGGGCAGAAGGTCTGGGTGCGCGGTGTGCCATCCTCGGCAATCTTGACGTAACTCGTGACGCTGCCCTGCAACAGGCGAAAACTGTCGCCGAGCGCCGGGGCTACGGTGCGGTAAGCCGATCCGGACAGCGTCTGGCAATCCGTGCAATGGCAAATCAAAACCTTCGCGGGGTCGATATCGGCCTCGAAACGGATGTCTCCACAGTGGCAGGCGCCGTCAATTTTCATCTTTGTTCTCCCATAATTACGCTCGACGAAGTGTATTGTCGCCAGCTTGATTTCTTTTGCCAGCGCGCATATCTCAGCGGTTTTAACGTGGGCAGCAGAACTGATACTATGGGGCGCTCGAAATCAGCGCAGCGAGTCATGCCAGATACAGCTAACAGCAAGCCCGGTGGCGACGCCATCCTGCACATCATCGAACCCGACAGCAAGGACCTCGGTGGGTTCAGCGTGCGCCGCGTGTTGCCCTCGCGCACGCGCAAAATGGTCGGTCCGTTCATCTTTTTCGATCACATGGGCCCGGCTGAATTCCCACCCGGCGAGGGTATCCAGGTGCGCCCGCATCCGCACATCGGGCTGTCTACCGTGACCTATTTGTTCGAAGGCGAAATCATCCACCGCGACAGCCTCGGTTACGTACAGGCGATCCAGGCCGAGGCGGTCAACCTGATGACCGCCGGGCGCGGAATCGTGCATTCCGAACGCGCCGGCGACGATCTCGGGCGGGTGTCGCGCCTGCACGGTATCCAGTCGTGGATGGCCCTGCCGCTGGAGCTGGAGGAGTGTGCCCCGGACTTTAGCCATTACCCGGCCGGCGAATTGCCGGAATTCGAGCGCAACGGTGTCGTCATTCGTGTCATCATGGGCGAAGTTTTCGGGCATGCGTCGCCGGTGACCCAGCACGCGCTGACCCTGTACCTCGAATGCCGTATGCCGAGCGGGACTTCGCTGTCGCTGCCCTTTGATTACGACGAGATCGCGGTCTACGTGGTGTCGGGGGAACTGCGCATCGGCAGCGAGCTGCTGGGCGCCGCGCGCATGGCGGTTTTGAAACCGGGTCAACCGATGCAACTGCAGGCGAGCCGTGACAGCCACGTAATGGTCGTCGGCGGCGCGAGCCTCGGGGAGCGCTACATCTGGTGGAACCTGGTATCGAGTTCGCGCGAACGTATCGAGCAGGCGAAGCGGGATTGGCGCGACAATCGCTTCGACCCGATACCCGGTGAAACCGAATTCATCCCCTTGCCCGATTGATGCGGAGCAGGGTTAGCAGAGGAACAGGAAATGGTTGAATTGAGTGAACAGGCTTGCGAAGCCTGCCGCGTGGGTGCTCCGCTGGTCAGCGATGAAGAGCTGCAGCGCCTGCTGCCGACGATTCCGGGGTGGCGGGTGATCGAGGTCCATGGTGTCCGGCAGCTGACGCGCGAATTCGAATTCAAAAACTTTGCGCAGGCGCTGGCCTTTACCAATCGTGTCGGTGATCTCGCCGAAGCCGAGAATCATCATCCGGCTATTCTGACGGAATGGGGCAAGGTGACGGTCACCTGGTGGACCCACAAGATTCATGGCTTGCACCGCAATGACCTGATCCTCGCGGCGCGCACCGATCAAGCGTATGCGCTTTGATGCCAGGGGCCTGATTGCGATCCTCATCGTCGTGCTCGTAGCACTGTCGAGCACGCGTGCGCTCGATGATTACGTCGATGACTATACCAGTGAATCGATCCGTAACGCCGCACTGACCTATGCGACCGCGCGCGGCATCAATGCGCTGGTTTCGGTGCTGCAAAGCAGCCAGGTCGAGGTCGGCGCCTTCGTCACCGGATCGATGACCATCGGCGAGGTGCTCGACCCGTTGAACGACATGATCGAGCGATTTTCGACGGTGATGACCTGGGTGCTGGCGTCGCTTGCCGCGCAGAAAGTGCTGTTGCTGCTGGCGTCGCACCAGTTGTTTCTCTACCTCGTCGCGGTGCTCGGGATCAGCGCCTTGCTGCTGCTGTATTGGGGCTCTGCGCGGGCGCAGAGCCTGGTGTTTCGCTGTTTCCTGGTGGTGGCGTTCGTGCGTTTTGCGCTGGGTTTTGCGGTGGCCCTGAACAGCGGCGCCGATTACCTGTTTCTGCAGCAACAGCTGGAAATAAACAATCAGCAAATCGAGCAGTTTCAGTCGAATATCCTGCGCGTCGACCCCAATGCGGACTCGGACGACCTCCGCGATTCGGTGATATCTTTCTGGCGCAGCCTGAGCCTCGATGAGCTGAATCAGAAAATCAGCCACGGCATCGAGAATTTTATCAACCTGGTGGCGCTTTACCTGTTCAAGACCATCCTGTTCCCGCTGGGATTTTTCTATGCCGCAATCTTTGTCATCCGGCAATTGTGGCGAGTCGATCTGCTGGGCTGGGGTCGCACCGCCCCGGCCAGTCCCTGATGGCCGCGCCAGATCCAGCTTACCGCAACCTGTGCTTTCTGCTATTCTGCGAGGCCCGATAACCCGGATCAGCCCAGATGATTTTCCATCAATATTACCGAGTTCCCCTGCTCATTTGCCTGTTGTTGCAAGGCTGCGCCGGCCAGATGCAGCCAAAATCCACCTACCGGCCGCCGCCTGGCGCGGCGCCGATGGAAAGCGGCAGCCTCGATACGGGCGAGCTCGAATCCACGGCGGGCACCAGGGGAGATAAAATCGGCGCCGAGGTTATCAGCAGCGAGGTGATCGACGATGAACAATTGATCGAAATCAGGGTGCCGATCGATCCCGACCTGGTGGACCGTGTCTACGTCACGACGCCAGAAGGGGAAACGGTCAACCAGTCCAGGGACGCGCAAATCATACATAACTATGAAACCAATAACGTCGGCATATGGATCCGTGTGCCGACAAAAGAGAAGACTGGTTTCCGGCTCAAGCTGATCGATGAACCCGATGACGTCTGGCCTCCCATGCGCCAGCAGTAAACCCGGGTTATGTCGCTCGACCTGATCCTGTTCACTTCGCTGATCAAATCTTTACGCCAGGGTAGCTCTGTTGATCCCCGTGATTCTGCAGGCGGGTTACCTGTTGCCAGGTGGGCCGGCGCAAATCATCTCCAGCCTGCGGGCTAGCGGCGGCGGTGCAGCACCAGGCTGTAAAACAGCAGGCCGATGATAAAACCGACTCCCAGCAGGATAACGATCATCAGCGCGCGCGGTAGCGAGAAACTCCACAGCAGGAACTGGATTTCGACGGTGGCGAAATTCTGAATCGCGAATATCAGCGTCGCGATGATCAGCAGCAAACTGAGAATGGATTTGATACTTTGCATGATCTAATAACTTAACCCGCGGCAAGCATACCCGAGAGCAGGGTAGCGATTCCAAGAAAAGACATGAACCCGGCGATATCGGTCACCGTGGTGAGGATGATCGACGAAGACAGTGCCGGGTCCTGGCCCATGCGCTTCAGCATGATCGGCACCAGCGCCCCGGCTACCGCGGCGATCAGCATCGAGCTGATCATCGCCAGCGCGATGATCAACGCCAGGCCGACGCTGCGGCTCCACAGGTAGACGCCGGCGCCACAGGTAATCGCGGTCGCAGCCCCGTTGATCAGCGCGGCGCCGGCTTCCTTCAGCGTCACCTGCAGCCAGTGGCGCACCGTGATTTCGCGCAGCGTGAGGCCGCGCATGGTGACCGCCAGCGCCTGGGCGCCGGTATTGCCCGATTGCCCGGCGGCGATCGGCAGCAGGATGGCCAGCGCCGTGTACTGCGCGATGGTCGACTCGAACAGGCCCACCACGGCGGCGGCGAGAAATGCGGTAAGCAGGTTGATCTGCAGCCAGGGCAAACGTTTCCTCACGGCGAACCAGGCGCTCGACAGCGCTCGTTCGTCCTTGCTGGCGCCGACCATGGTCTGCATGTCGGTGGCCATGTCCTGCTTCAGCACGCTGAGGATGTTTCTGCCGCGAATTACGCCGATGAAGTGGTCGTTGCCGTCGATAACCGGCAGCACGTCGATCTTGAATTTCTCCAGGGTTTCGACGATTTCGGTTTTCGGGTCCAGCGCGTTAGCCACCGCCACCAGCGGCATCGACAGGGAGGCCAGCGTCTGCTCGCCGTCGGCCAGCGCCAGCCGCTGTATCGGCACCTGGCCCTGCAGGTAGAGATCGTCATTCAACAGGAACAGGTAGCGGATTTCCGCATGCGGATGATTGCGTAACTGGGTCAGCGCGTCGGCCGCCGTCATGTTGGCGTTGAAGGCGATGATGTTGGTTTCCATCAGCGAGCCCGCGGTGTCCTGCGGGTACTCGAGCAGCTCACGCAATTCGGCGGCGACGGCCTTGTCCAGCGATTCGAGAAACTGGTTTTGCCGCTGTGCATCGAAGCGGCTTAGCAGGCTCGCGCACTGCCCCGCGGGCAGCGCGGTCAGCAGGTTGGCGACGCTGGCCTCGGGGAGTTGCAGCAGCAGGTCGTCGGCGATTCCGGGCGACAGATGTTTCCATACCGGCAACAGTACGTAAACGGGCTGGTCACGCAGCAGCAGCGCCGCCTGCGCGGCGGACATGGTCTCGATTTTACGCGCCGCGTCACGCGGATAATTCAGCAGGAAGGCGCGGGTCAGGGCGTCGACCGGCGTGTCTTGCTGGCTTTTCGATTCCACCACTTTATCTCCCCCGTCCCGATCTGCCGAGCGCGATATCGCCGAGAGTGGCGAACAAAACCAGCAGGCTGCCGGCGTAGGCCTCGAAGATACCTGACAGCGTATCGACTCCATGCGCCTGGACTATGCTGGTGGATATCTGTTCCAGTCCCTTGCGCAAGTCCACGTGGCGTAACACACCGACCAGTTTCCGATTGCGGTTGGTCACCACGATGCTGTCCTGTTCGCGCCACAGCGGATTATCCTGCGCCGACTTGAGCGGGGTGCGCGCCGACATCGATCGACTGTCCTTTACCATGACCGCGGTGAGCGCAGCCTTGCCCGGCGCGCGCAGCAACTCGGTAAGCGTTACCCTGCCTTGCAGGTTGCGAGCGCGATTGACCACCAGCGAAACACCGATATCCACCACCAGTTGCTCCGCGCGAATGCGATCAATGGCTTCTTCGACGCTGCAATCGTCGGGCAACGTCGATATGTTGGCATGCATCCAGGCGCCGACCGCGTCTTCCGAGTAATTCAACAGCAAGCGGGTGGCGAGCCGGGTTTTATCCGGCAGCAGATCGAGTAATTGCCGGCACTGGTCGGTGCGGCAATGGCGTATCACTGCGGCGATCAGGCTGATGTCCATCGCCGACAGCATGCCGGCGGCAATCGTTGGTTTGAGGTGTCGGCAAAGCCGGGCCGTGTACTGCGGCAGCATCTTTTCCAGCACCAGCGCGCCGTAGGTGTGCGGCAGGCCGCTGAGGAATTCGGCGACCTGTTCGAGTGGCTGCTGTTCGAGGATAGCGGCCGCGGCACCGGGCTGCGACTGCAGGAAGGCGAGCGCCAGGTCGACTTTTTCCTCGTCCACCGGTCAGTTCTCGCGCTTGACGATTTCGTCGAGAATCTCGTCGTGTTCTTCGGTTTGCGACTTGAAACTGCTGGGCTGTTCCTGGAACAGCCTGGCCGGGATCACGGCGCGGCCATACTCGGTATCCAGCACGATGCAGGTCTGGGTGACCTCGACGATGCTGCCCTCGATATCGCCGATGCGCATGAACTCGCCGATGCGGCAGTGTTTGCGCAGGTACTGGGCGCCGATGAGGTTGGCGATCAGGCTGCGCGCGCCCAGCCCGAAGGCGAGCGCGATTCCGCCCAGCAATACCCCGACGACGACGATCACCACGTTGGTGAGAAAATCGACATCGATGCCGATCTGCTCGATACCGATCAGCAGCGTGGTAAAGATGACCACGACCTGCGCGATGCGGGCCAGCACAGTGCCCTGCGACATGCCCGCGCTATCGGCGGCGCTGACGACGCCTTTCCTGACGAAATTGCTGAGCACGTATCCCGCCAGGATGATCAGCAGGCCGGATACCAGGTTGGGCAGGTAGACGACGACGCTGTCCATCCAGTTCGACAGCATTTCCCAGCCCGCCAGGTTGGCGGCGGTCGCGATAAAGAATATCAGTACGATCCAGAATACCAGGTTGCCGGCAATAATCGCCTGGGTGCGCTTCGCGCGCAGCTGACCGGCGTTGTCTTCGGCGCCACTGGCCGACCATAACGAGTCGAGCCCGCGCATCAGCTTGCGTGTCGCCACGCGCAACAGCTGGGCCGCGAACCAGCCCAGCACCACCACCGCAAGCGCGGCCAGCAACTGCGGCGTCGCCGCGATAATCTGCGAGAACAGTGTCTCCCAGGACGCGGAGACCGTGGCTTGCCAGCTCGAATCGTCTGCGTTAGCCATGTCGGGCCTCCCGCGGGTTACGGCTGAGGCGCATTTCGCCGGCGGCGAATGCGCAAATATGGAACTGTGGCTGTGTCATCTCGGTTCACCTGTTCCGCAGCAGGACGGTAGCACTCAGATCGGGACTGCACCGACTTACGGGATTAGCGTGGTCGCAAGCGGCGCTCCGTTGGCCGCAATAATACCGTAACGTGCGACGACCCGTTAATTTAATCCTGCACTGGCCGGTCAACGTTCGATGGTGAACAGCAGATCGGCACCCTGGTATTCTCCGCTTTCGACCTGTACGTGCCAGCGCTCCGCGAGGCGGTAACGCAGGCGCAGGGTGTTCATCGTTTCGACCAGGCCGACGCCATAGCTGACGTATAAATCCGGTGACAGGTAACGCCCGACCACCAGCGAGGCCTGATCGCCTTCGCTACTGCTTTCGACCCGCATCTCGTCCAGCCCGAACTGGTCGCCCACCTCGCGCGCGATCGAATCGCCGCCGGCGAGCCCGAGCGCGAGCGCTGCCTGCGCCATCATCGCGCTATCGCTACTGTTAGTCGTTTCCATGGGACGGCCGAGAACCAGGTAGGACAGCATGTCGGTCTGATCCATGGCCGGGTTGGAAAACAGCTCGACTTTCGGCTGTTTCAATCGCCCCTGTACGTGCAGCCCCACGGTGACTTCGTATACCTCGCGAATGGCGCGTACGTCCAGTCCCGGATTGTCCAGCGAACTGCCGGTGAACAGCAGGCGGCCGTCTTCGATATTCAGGTGTTGTCCATATGCCCGGTAACGCCCTTCATGGACGATGATTTCGCCAGTGCCCGTACTCAATTGACCGGGTACATCCTCGATCAGCAGCCGTCCGCCGAGCCGCCCCTCGAAGCCGTAACCATAGAAGGTGACGCGCTCGCCGAGGATAACATTGACCCGCGTCGTTACCTGCCAGCGTTCCTCGACCCGGGGCTGATTGCCGACGATGACAGCATCACCGGAGACCCTGTCCGCGGTGCTGACGTCCCTGGGCTGCAACTTGGCGAAAGGCACCAGCAGATCACCCTCGATATGAATGCTCTGCCCCTCGATGGTGATGTTCAGATCCGGCGAGAAGGTAACCAGTGCCTCGGGAATCCGCGCCACTTCGAAATCCTTGCCCTTGATGTGAATGCTGGTCGGCCAGCCGCGAGCGGAATCGAGCTTGCTGCTGCCCGCGATGGATAAGCTGCCCTCCCCGGAGTCCGCGGAAACCTCGAAGTTGAACTGGCCGTTGTCATCGGTACTGCCCTTAAGACTAACCTGGCTGAGGCGTACACCAAGGGCCGGAATGTCAAACGATGCCTGTTGCAGACTGGCCGTCACCCCGAGTGCGGGCTCCGCGAGCTTGCCGGCAAGCGTTATGCCGAGCTGTAAGCGGCCTTTGATCTTGTCGATCTCTGGGACCTGGTGCTGAACAAGGTCGAACTTTTCGAGCGTGATATTCACGTTCCCGTCAAGCGCCTGTTGCTCGGCATCGAGGGCTAACAGGCGCGCGCCGGGCAGGCTGATCTGCGCGGACATACCGTTGTCGCCGCCGAAATTAGCGCCGGAACGGGCGACGATACCTTGCTCGCTCAGAGCCAGGGAGAGGAAGCCATCCTCATAGTTCCAGGGTTCCTCCTCCTGTTCCTCTAGCAGGTAGGTCAGTTTGCCCTGCGCCGAGGTAAGATCGATTTCCCCGATGAGATGATCCGGCGCACGGAATTGCAGCCTGGCCTCGGCCTGTAAACGACCGTCGATGTGCAGTGGTTCCTCGAGCCAGGGATTTAACAGCGATGCGATATCGAAGTTTTCGCCACTGAACACGATATCGCTCGCCCAGTCACTGTCGAGCTCCAGCAGCGTATCGCCGCGGATGGTGAAGCTGCCGCCGGCGGTCTCCGCCGCGATGTCGAAGCGGGCGCGGTCCGAACCATCGCTGTGCAGGTTGATACTGATCTGTTCGATTTTCTGTCCGGATTGGCGCAAGGTAAAGCTGCCGTTACGCAGGCTCGCACTGCCCTGCAGGCGCGGTTCGCCGAGGCTGCCGCTGGCAGCGATGTTCAGTTCCAGGTTGCCGTTCAATTTTTCGATTTGCGGCACCAGTGCTTCCAGCGCGGCCAGGTTTTGCGCCTTGACCTCGAGCTTCGCCTCGATGACCTGTCGCTCGGTGTCGAATTTCAGAACGTCGGCCCTGGGCATCACCAGCGAACCCTCTAGCCGGTCGCCGCTCTGCAGGACAAGTCGGGTATTCGCCGTTGCCTGCAGAGGCTCGAGCAGTAGATCCAGTTCACCGAGCTGGTAATCGAAGCGTTCCGGCTTACCCTCCTGTAATGGATAACTGGCGCTGCCCGGCGGCAGGCGGGCGTTCAGCTTGCCGAGCAGTCGACCGTCGGCAGTGTAATCGAGGCTGGCGTCGGCATCGATGAGGCCGTCCAGTTCGAGCTCCGGCGGAGTCCATGGGCGTAATAGTTGCAGCGGGAAGCGGTTCAGCTCGAGCTCGGCCCGCCAGCTGTCTTCGACCTGGCGAAGTTGAGCGCAGGCGTTGGACTGTTGCCCGGATATCAGGCAGAAAGAATCGATCGTTATCGCATCTTCGCCCAGACTGATGGCGACTGGCGCCTGCAGGCTCCAGTCGGCGAAGTCGACCGTGTCGATATCGGCCTTCACCAGTTTGCCTTCCCAGCGATGGTCGATCAGCGCGCCGGCAAACCCGAGCCTGGCGTTGATCTGCGCGGTGACCAGGCTGGCGTCGAGCTGGCGTTGATTGCCATTGATTTCGACTGACTGCAGGAGCTGCCCGTGGATATCGAGCTGGTCGGCGGTGAGATGAATTTCGAGCTGCTTCCAGTTCTGCAGATCGACTGTTATTTCACCGTCGATGCTTGCCGCGCTGTAGTCCTCGAAGGCCAGCGACTCGCCCTTGAAGCGGGCCTTGATCTTCGGTGCCCCGGGTTCGCCACCGAGGTGGCCACCTGCCGTTAACTGCCCGCCTGCCGAGGGATAAAGCTCGGCCAGATCTTGGCTGTCGAGCGACCACTCGAGATCGAGCGCCTCACCGGCCCGGCCCTGCGCGGTGATCTGTGTGTCGCCAGATTTCAGCCTGGCGGACTCGATCTCGAGGCTGTCTTCGCGCCAGCGCAGACTGCCCTGCAACGAAAACGGGTAATCGCGCAGCCTGCCGCTCGCCTCTTCAATCCGCGCAGCGACGTCCAGCACGCCGTTTTCCATCTGCCCCGTGCTGTGTATCCTGGCGTTCAGCTTGCCGGGCCATTCGGGCGCCAGCTCGGCCGGGTCGATATCGCTGGCCTGCAGCTCGCCTTGCCAGCGCAATGTCGGGGACAGGAAAAGCTTTCCCTGCGTGGCCAGCTTGCCCTCGAATATGCCGAGCTCCAGTGATTCGATGTCGAGGCTGTCTTCACGCCAGTGCAGGTTGCCCTGCAGTGACGAAAACACGTAGTCGCGCAGCCTGCCGTTGCCTTCTTCGATGCGCGCGGTGACGTCCAGCTCGCCGTTTTCCATCTGCCCCGTGCTGTGTATCCTGGCGTTCAGCTTGCCGGGCCATTCGGGCGCCAGCTCGGCCGGGTTGATGTCGCTGGCGAGCAGCTGGCCATTCCAGCTCAACGCCGGTGACCAGAATAGCTGTCCCCGTGTCGCCAGCTGACCTTGATAGATGTCGAGTTCCAGCGATTCGATGTTCACGCCATCCGTGAGTCGCGACTGATCGAGGCTGCGCAAGTCAAAACGGGCCTTGAGCTTGCCCAGTTCGTCGGTGGCGATATCCAGTTGTCCAGTTGCATGAGCGCTGACCAGATTGCCCTCGGCCGACAGCTGCATGCCACCGCTCGCCACCGGCAACGCGGCATCCAGCCGGGTGGTGTCGAAACTGGCGAGGTCGAGGGTGGCCTGCCATTGCAGGTCGTCAAGCAGGTCTTGCAGCCGCAGCGACAGAGTCGCCTCGAGCGCGCCACTGCTCATATGGGTCAGCAGCGTGGATTTCAGGTCGCCGTCGAGCCCGGTGCTGCTGTCGACGATAAGCCCCGTCGACAGTCGGGTTTGCCAGTCGACGGCGAGTCTGTGCGGATAGTCGCCACGGGCGTCGATCTCGCCGTGCAGGCTGATGTCGAAATCCTGTCGCTGGTCTGCATCCAGCGCGAGGTCGACCACATTTAAAGCGAAGGTATCGATATCGACCCGGCTACCCAGGATCGACGTGCGCAGCCTGACCTGTTCGAGTTTGAACAGTTGCTCGCCGCGGGTCAGCCTGAGCTGGTCGATTTCGAGTTCGTGCAGCAGCAGGTCGAGTGGCAGATCCAGGGTTGGCAGGTGCACGGCAGCGGGTTGCGTTTCCGCCTCGAGCGGCGCGGGCTTCAGTTGAATATCGAGCTGCTGTATCACCAGGCTGGAGATATCGATTTCCGCTTTCAGCAGCGCCGCGGGATTCCATTGCAGGATAATCTGCTCGGCGTGCAGGCCGATGGCGCTGTCGTTGTAGTCGATGCCCTGCAGCACGATACGGTCGCCGAGGCTGCCGGAGAGTTGCCGTACCTCGAGATCACCCGGCACCAGGGTTACGGCCTGTCGATATATCCAGCGTAAACCGTTCTCGCTTTGCAGTAACCAGCCAAACAGTGCCGCGGTGCTCAGCACCAGCAATAGCGCTCCTGTCAGCAGTCTGCGTTTCACAGGTCGGGGCCGATGCTGATGTGCAGACGCCAGTTCTTGCCCCTGCTGATGGAGTTGGCAAGATCTATGCGCACCGGCCCGACGGGTGATTTCCAGCGCAGGCCAAAACCCGCACCCTGCTCGAGATCGTCGCTGAGGCTATCGATCGCATTACCGGTGTCGAGAAAAACCGCCGCACTCCAGTTGTCGTTGAAGTAGTGTTCGAACTCGGCGGTACTGGTCAGCAGGTGTCTGCCGCCGACCACGTCACCATCTTTGTTTTTCGGACCGAGTGATTCGTAGGAATAACCGCGCACGCTTTGCGAACCACCCGCGAAGAAGCGGATGCTGGACGGCAGCTGATCGAAGTCGGAGGCATGGGTGGTGCCGAAATTACCCCGCAACAGCAGGCGATTGCGCGCGTCGTAGGAGAGAATGAATTTGACCCCGCCGCGCAGCTGCGTGAAGTTGGTATCGGAGATAAAACTGCTATCTGCGCCGCGCAGGCCGATGTCGAAGCGCAGGCCATCGACGACATTGATAAAGTCCGGACCCCAGATTCGACTCCAGCTAACCCCCGGAATCAGCAGGCTTGTAGTGCCGTTATCATTGGCGATTTCGAATTCTTCGGACTGATAATTCAGCGACAGGATTTCACGCCATTCGCCACGATTGTGGTTGAGACTGACGCCGACGAGACGCAGCAGGCTGTCATTGGTGTCGGTATCCTCTTTTTCCTCGCTGATGGTGTATACCAGCTGGTCGGTGCGCGGGTTGTATACCGGCACACGGTAGTTGGCGCCCACTCGATAGCCGTTCTGCGACACCATCAACTCGCTGTCGATGCGGTGTCCGCGCCGATTCACGCGTGGCACAAACCAGCGGACCTTTGCGCGCGCCCCTGTATCGGTGCCGAAACCCAGGCCGATGTCGTAACGGTTTCTTTTGCGTGGCGTCAGCTTGACGGTGATCGGAATTTCCCTGATGTCGTGCCGGGGCTCATCGGAGTACACCTCGACAGACTGAAAGTAATTGGTGTTATTAAGGGCCTGTTTCAGATCGACGAGCAGGTTGAGGTTGTAGGGATCACCCTGGTGAAAGGTGATGTAGCGTCGCAGAAAATCGGCGTCGAGCACATCCTGATCCAGTGAAACCTCGCCGAAACTGTAACGCTTGCTGCTTTCGTAAGCGAGATAAACGCGTGCCTGGTATGTGTCGAGATCGATTTCAACGCGCGCCTCGGTGAACTTTCCCTGCAGGTATCCATACTCTGCGGCAAGCTCGCGCAAACGTGATTTGAAGCCATCGTACTGCGGGTGTACAAACACCGCGTCGACTCTGAGGCCGTGTACCTCCACCAATTTTTTCAATTCGGGGTCGTCGCGTATTTCCCCGTTGATAGTCAGATTGAACTCGGCGATGGGGATTCCAGGGCCCGGGTCGATCACGTAGCGGGCCTGCCATTCGCCGGATTCCAGTTGGTTCAGGCTGGACGTGATTTCGGGCCGGTAATAGCCATACGGCTGCAGCGCCGCGGCGATTTCCTGCGGGGCCTTGTTGTGCAGGCGCCGTATGCGGCCCTCGCTGAGCAGCGGGTGCCCCTTCTGCTGCTCCATGCTCAGGAACAGGCGCACGTTGGCCTCCAGCTGCGCGTCGAGGCCTTCTATCAAGACATTGACGATCGGCTGCTGCGCGTGTAGCTGGCCCGATAACAGCAGGGCGCAGAGCGCGGTCAGCAAGATGCGGAATCTAGCCTGCACCTTCGATTACCTTGTCGCAACCAGCGCTTCGCCATGGGGCGAAGCGCCGTGAAACCGCGGCCCGATAGGTAGACAGATTGTGTGGATGAACGGCATTGCAGGTATGTTTACAGCGGAGCCTGGGGGTTTTTCAATAGCGACAGACTAACAGAATTCGCGGCAACACATTTATGAATCAATTCGGCATCGGCCGAACAGGTATGAAATCATTTCCCGGGCTCCCATCCACTCGTCACGATGCCGCTTACCTGCGTCGAGGGCGGACTGATTACAGCCGCAAACCGCCGTCCAGTTCGAGGATTCGCCCGGTGAAGTAATCGTTTTCGATGATGAACTGAACCGCGTGGGCCAGTTCTTCGACCCGTCCGGTACGCTTCAGGGGCACCGCGCTGGTAATGCGCTGGTGTGCCTCGGGTTTCATCGACGCCACCATTTCCGTTTCGAATACCCCCGGCGCGATGGCCGCGCTGCGGATATCGTAGCGCGCCAGTTCACGCGCCCAGGTAGTGGTCAGCGCCGCGACGCCCGCCTTGGCGGCGGCGTAGTTCGACTGGCCCATGTGACCGGCGCGGCTGATGCTCGAGATATTGATGATTATCCCCGGGCAGTGGTTACGAATCATGCTGCTGGCGGCCTCGCGGCCACACAGAAAAACACCGGTCAGGTTGATATCGATCACCTGCTGCCATTGCTGCAGCGACAGGCGGTCGACAATTTTGCCATCCTTGACCTTAACCAGCAGTCCGTCGCGCAGAATCCCGGCGTTGTTTACCAGCCCGCTGATCGCGCCAAGGCGATCCTCGATCGCCGCAAAACCACGCGTGACGCTGGTTTCCGATGCGACGTCGCAGGTGACCGCTAGGCAGTTGGGCGAACCGGCCTGTTTGCACAATTGCACAACCTCGTCAAGCCGATCTGCGTTGACATCGAGCAGGGCGAGGTTGCCGCCCAGCCTGGCCAGTGCGATGCTGATGGCCGCTCCCAGCCCCTGTGCGGCGCCGGTGATGACGAAATTATGGTCGTTGATTTCCAAGACGGTGTTCCCCGTTTCGTGTTCTGGTTGCAGGCAGGCCAGGAGGCTTTCGCGCGCACGCGGATTGCCGACGCCCGGCTGCCGATTCTATGCGAGCGGGTGGCTTATTTCACGCGCAATTTAACACTAATGGGATATTCGCTAAACTAATGCGCCTGCCAGTTTAATGCGAGGCCTGCAGTTGCTGCGAAAATTGATACCGATGGTTTTGATGGGGACCCTGTTGGCTAGCTGTAGCCAGCGCGGCGAGTGGTATACGGCGAGCCGCGAGTCGGCCGGGATTGCGCCGCACCCGTCAGACACGCACGAGGCCGTGATTCAGGTTTATGGCGCCGATGCCTGGGGCTGGCGCGGCTGGTTTGCGATACATACCTGGATCTCGGCGAAACGCGCGAACGAGGATTTTTACACCATTTACGACGTCGTCGGCTACCGCGGGTATTACGCCGACAGCGTGCTCGCGATTCGCCGGGACGTTCCCGACCGCTACTGGTATGGCGCCAAACCACGCCTGCTGAAGTCGCACCGGGGGGCGGACGCGGAGGCGTTGATCGAGGCGGTCGACGCGGCCGCGCGGGCATATCCGTGGAAACACCGTTACGAGGCGTTTCCGGGGCCGAACAGCAACACCTTCACCGCCTGGGTCGCGCTGCAGGTGCCGGAGCTCGAGCTGAACCTTCCCTGGTCGGCAATCGGCAGCGGCTATGCCAGGCGCGTCGAGTAAACGGGCAGGGCCTCGATTCCATGCCTTATGCGGCGTTTACTTGCAGTGCCCCGATCAGCCCGCGCGCGTCGAACTCGATGTGTTCGACGCCGTCACGCTGCAAGCGGCTGCCGTCATCGGCGGCGGTTGCAGTCAGCTCGAAATCGAAACTGACGCGATTGCCGTCGCAGCGATAGTGCCGGCATTGCCAATGCACGTCGGGGTAGCGGGAAAAGAATAGCTGCATCATCGCGACGATAGCCGTCGCTCCCCGGTGTTCGCCGACGGCGCTGGAGCGGTAGACGGCATCGCCGGCAAACAGCGGCAGGATAAGATCGCTGCGATGTGCATTGGATAATGCGACATAGGCGCGCGCGAGTTCGATGGATTCGGTTGCAGTCATGGCGGATTTCGCCGCTTACCGGGGATACAGGCTGACGCCGATCAGCAGGGTCAGCTGGGCGAAGTTGATCAGCACGCTTTGCAGATGCAGACGCCGAAACCGCCGGGTTGCCGCCGCATCGCCGTCCTGCCTGGCCTGGCGCAGGCGGCTGAGCCGTGGCAGCAAGCCCAGGCGCAGGTAAACGAACAGCAGCGCCACGGAGGCGCAGATCGTGCCGGCGATGCCATCGTCGGCATAGAATGCGGTGCTGCTGCACAGCAGTGACATCACCAGCCCCCAGAGGTAGTAAAGCGGGAACAGGCGTCGCAGGAAGGCCCCCGACATGTCGGCGGGCAGGGCTCGAAACGACGTCGGCGCGACGATCGCGGCGAAGAACAGCATGCTGCCGCAGAGCGCACCGACCAGCCATTGCGACATCAACACCGCGTTCATTGCGCCGCACCTCGCCCGGGTTGAGGGATGATGCGCCGAAACGTCAGGTTGATGCGCGCAGCGCAGGCTTGCCGCTGCGAATTGATGCCGTGGCGCCAGTAGCGCTGCAGATCACCGCTCATCAGCAGCAGGCTGCCTGCAGGCAGCGGCAGCTTGATGACCAGGTCCTTGCGCGTCTTGTGCCTGAGCAGGAAACTGCGCGCTTCGCCGAGGCTGAGCGAGGCGATAACCGGCCGCGGGCCGAGTTCTTTTTCGTCGTCGCTGTGCATGCCCATCCTGTCGTTGTTATCGCGATAGTAGTTGAGTAGTACGCTGTTGAAGCTGTGACCGGTAAGCATTTCCACGCGTTGGCGGATGGCTTGCAGGGTCGGGGTCCAGGGCTCCGGTTCGAGGCGGATGCCGGAGTAGCTGTAACCCAGGTCGCCATACCAGGCGCTCAGCCGCGGCTGCCGGTAAGTCTTGCCGTAGACGGTGATTTCCTCCTGCCGCCAGGCGCTGTCGGCAACCAGGCGCGCCAGTAGTTGCCCGTAGTCCTGGCCGAGGTCGACCCGCTGCCACAGGCGCAACTCACCGTCCGCGATCGGCAGCTGCCGGGATTCAGCCGTGGCGAACATATCCTCGCTTACTCGGGACATGGCGTCGACGGCCTCTGCCGCGCCTGCGCCACCAGCCTCTGTTTGGCCTGGCGCGACAATTTCTTGATTTCCACCTCGCGCCGGCTGGCGCTGGCGCGGCTGTGGCCGTCTTCGCGGTAAATGATTCGCAGCGGGCTGCGGCCGTTGAAGTAGCGCGCCCCGCGGGGGCCGCGCAAGTGTTCGCCGAAACGGCGTTCGACGTCGGTGGTAATTCCGGTATACAGCGAGGCATCGTTAGCCTCGATGATGTACAGCGACCAGTTGTCGGTTACTTTTGTCATCGCCCGCGCGTGATGAGTTGATCCGCGCGATTGTAACCGGATTCGACAAACCTTTCAGGTTAGCCTGCCTGCCGGCTCAACTTTAAATGCAGCGGCGCAAACTGGCGCCCGGGCGAAAGGGTGAAATCGAGTTTGTCGAAACCGCTGGCATAGATCGAGACATGGTAGTCGCCCGGCGCAAGATTCTCGAAACTGAATTTTCCATTGGCATCGGTGCCCCGTGATCGATAGGAGAGGTATTCAACACCGTTATCGATCCTCGTTGCATCCAGGGTGACCATGGCCTTCTCCAGCGGCAGGCCATTGGCGTCGTTCACCCAGCCGCTCAGGTAGTGATCGCCGCGATCGATGACCAGCTGCAGGTTGCCATAGTCCGCCTCACCGATTTCAAGCCCGTTGATCTGGTAGATTTCGGCGCCTCGCGTCGACAGGCTGACTTCGCCGAGCGGAAAGTGATCGAGGGTGAAATAACCGGACGAATCGCTGACGATCTTGCGCGTTTCAACCCCGCTAGCCAGGTTGCTGATGTCCATCTCGAAATTGGCCACCGGTGATCCCTCGGGTGTCAGGATCATTCCGGCGAGATCGACGAATTTCAGGGGTTTCATCACGATACTGATCTGTTCGGGCTCCGCTCCCAGGTAAAAGTCCGTGTCGCTGTACACCGGGTAATCGGGCGCCAGGGTGGCGGTCAACCTGTAATGGGTTGCACTGCGCACGCCCTCGAGGGTGAAGTATCCGCGCTCGTCGCTGAACACGGTGAGATAGAAATCGTTTTCCTGGTCAGATGCCACGGCGCTGATTTCGATGCGTACGCCTGCGAGCGCGACGCCGAGATCGTTGGCTACCAGGCCCGAAATTCTCAACGTGTCGGCGCTTTCGTCAAGCCCGACGTCGAGCCGGTAGGCCGTCCCTGGCTGCAGATCCGTTCGCGTCAGCTCGATGCGATGGCCGCGGAACCCGGCACGCAGAAAACTGAGTATTGGCAGTCGATGATAGGGCAGATCCAGCAACAGGTGATAGTTGCCGGAGGCATCGCTGCGGGTGGAATAAAAATAGCGTTCCTCGGTAACCAGCACGTCTTCGAGAGGCTGGCCTTTGCTATCGGTAACCGTGCCAAGAATTTCGATCAGGCGGGATCCTGAACCGGTGGTTGCCGTAGAAGGAAGGCTGGTGCTGTCGTTGGACGCGGGCATGTCGACGGCGGTTGTCGAGTCTCGCGCCGGGACAGCCCGGGCGGGTTCAGCGCCGCCAGCACCCTGCGCTGCGGACTTTTCGGGTTCCTGCAACAGCGGTAACGCGATCAGCAGGTATACCCCTGGCACGAGCAGTGCGATCGTGATGCTCGAGATGGCGATCCGCTGCAATGTCATCGGTCGATCGGATTCCCGCCTCAACATTTCCCGGGTAAACGCGCCGGCCACATTATCACGTGGGTGGATATTTCGACAGAAAATGATTACTTTCGGCCTGCGTTTACACGGCTCCGCGGGAGCAGAAAATGGATTCAAGACTCGAATACGGTCAAAACGACAATACGTATCGCGCGGCTGGCGAGCAGGCCGGAATCCGCAGACTGGTTGACAGCTTTTTCGACATCATGGGCAGCGATCCCCGCTACCGGGTCATTTACGACTGGCACCCGGCGGATAAAGAAGCGGCGCGCGACAAGCTTGCGCTGTTTCTGTGTGGCTGGATGGGAGGCCCGAAACCCTTCGTCGAGAAATACGGACCCATACGCATACCCGATGCGCACAGACACCTGCGAATAACCGCCGTGGAGCGCGATCTGTGGCTCGAATGCATGGGCCGTGCGCTGCGCCAGCAGGATTATCCGGCCGCGCTGATCGACTACCTCCTGCGCCAGCTTTATATCCCCGCGGAGCGTATTCGGCAGGCTTGTATGGGCGGGTGATCCGGGGCGCGCGAAGTTTCGGGAATAGCCTATACTTAGTTGTCGACTGTCATTATATATGGCTTCCAGCAAGTACAACGGTCAGGAACACGGATCCAACGTATGGAAAGTGCACCACATTCGGGGCAAAATCAGAGATATCTCGGTGTCGGCAATTTTGTCGTATACGCCGATTTCAACTGTCCCTTCTGCTACGCGCTCAACGAGCGCCTGCACGCTATGGACCTGGCAGACCGGGTGGATTACCGCAGCGTGCAGCGCGCGCCGTTAGCCTCGAGTGCGACTCCCGACCTGGGGACGCTTGTCCAGCTGACCGGCGAAGTCGCGGAATTGCGGCGTCGCGCACCTTCGATACAGGTCGCCGTGCCCCCGTTTCGACCGAGTACGGCGGCGGCATCGAAGCTGCTGGACGCGGTATCGAAACAATTTCCGGACAGGGCCAGCGAGTTGCGCCGCGGTATTTTCCGCGCGCTGTGGGTCGATGGCCTCGACATTTCCCAGCAGCCGGTTCTCGACGGCCTGCTCGCCGACCTCGACATTGCTTTACCACCCATGGATCTTGCCCCCAGTAACGAAATGACGCGCTGGCAGGAGGATTGGGACAACGACAGCGAGTTCAAACGCAATTTGCCCATCGTCATCAGTGAGCTGGGTGATAAGGTCATCGGATTTCCATTCGAGCCCGAACTTAATGTCTTCCTGCAAACCGGTACACTGGTATCTGACAAGGCTACGACGCTGATGCATGGCGACCCGAAATCGCTGCCGCGAATTCTGGTGCTCGACGACGATGTCCCCGCGCTGCAGTTGATCATCGAACAGATGAACAGCAGCCAGGTTGAAATCATGGCTGACTTCGACAGCCTGCTGACGACGGCGCTGGATCACGGTGTTCCCGACCTGGTGCTGGTGAACACCGCCCTCATCGGCGACGTCGAAGGTTCCGACTGCGACTGGTGGCGCAACTCCGCGGACATGCAACTGGATGCGGCACTGCCGGTGATTTTCCTGTCGGATGACAAGAGTACCGAAGCCGAGGTTGCCGCGTTCGAAGCCGGCGCGGCCGATTTTATTGCCAAACCGTTTCACCCGCGCGTGTTGCGCGCGCGTCTGAACATGCATTTACAGGCGCGCGAATCGCAACGTCAGCTCAACAACATCGCTCGCGTCGATGGACTGACGGCCATATCCAACCGGCGCGAGTTCGATTTGCGCCTGATGTCCGAGTGGAGCCGCGGTGCACGCACCGGGCAATCGCTGGCGCTGTTGATGATCGATGTCGATAAATTCAAGGAGTACAACGATCTCTACGGCCATATACGTGGCGACCAATGCCTGATCGAGGTGGCGCGGGTGCTCAAGATCTGCACCCAGCGCACCAGTGACCTGATCGCGCGTTACGGTGGCGAAGAATTCGTCGCACTGTTGCCCGATTCGGATCTCGAGGGCGGTTTGACCGTTGCCGAAGATTGTTTGCAGGCTATCGCCGATGCCGCTATCGAGCACCTCGGTTCAGATGTTGCGCCCTATATAACGGTCAGTATCGGCGTGGCCGCGATGCTGCCGATACATGACAAGAGCAGCACCATGTTGATCGAACAGGCGGATATCGCGCTGTACCAGGCGAAGCAGAACGGGCGCAACCAGTTGTGCAGTTTCAGCGCATGGTCGTGACGCCACCGGTCATTCTCGACTAGCACCGCTGCGTCTACTTCAGGCGGTCCATCAGGTAGTCCGCAACCCAGGTACCCAGCCGCGGTTGCACCAGGTAACCATAAGACTTGTGCGGGTTCCTCTTCTCGCGCCTGCGGTTGCCGGCATGGGTAACGACTTCGAACGGATTGTGCAAATCGACATAGTCGATGCTGCGAAACGCCGGTCGCGCCGGAAACAGCTTCAGCTCGCGCATCGGTTGATAAAAAATATCGTGAAAGTTCTTGTGGTGCGCGACCACGTCACCCAGGCATGCGTAGTTGTGCCAGAAGTCGATGTTGGTGGGGTACTGGCGCTGGCGCAGGCTGTGTTCCCTGTGGTGGCGGG
>Ga0209536_100001813_pt1 | contig 35033 bp, 29 predicted proteins | sample DeeMarSeWOR28_12_FD_187461 | JGI IMG/M metagenome (GOLD analysis project Ga0209536, IMG submission 187461) | Marine sediment microbial communities from White Oak River estuary, North Carolina - WOR-2-8_12 (SPAdes) (version 2) | ecosystem: Environmental > Aquatic > Marine > Intertidal zone >...
CATTCAAGGCGACGACTCCTGGCGTTCGGAGCATGAGTGGCCGCTGGCGCGCACTAAGTGGCGGGATTATTACCTGGGCGGACCATCCGGTGGTCGCGAGGGGATCCTATTGGAGACGGCGGGCGGCGAGGTTACGACGTGGGAAGAGGTGCAGCGCTTCGCGCTCTCCGAGGACGGTGGCTGGTTGGCTCGTCTGCACCACCCGCCGGAGGACGAAGCGGCTGAAGACAGCGACGTGGAGAATTCAGAGTCCATCCAGGCTGAAGAGGAGGCGCGGACGAGGGAGAAGCCTGGGACTTTGTTGATACTGCGCGAGCTTGGTTCAGGCGATGAAACTGAGTTCGAGCACGTGCGCACGTTCGCCTTCGACGACCAGGGCCGCTATCTGGCCTATGTCGTGGCCGCCCCAGACGGCGAGGGTGACGGTTTGTACGTCGTCGATCTCCAGGGTGATGATCAGCCGGTGACGGCTTTGGAAGAACGAGCTTTCGGGTACATCGGAAGCTGGGCTTGGTGGCAGAAGGGCTCGCGGTTGGCTTGGGTTTCGGCGGATGAGGATGAGAAAGGGAAGCCCGGCCCCGGCTCGCTTCTGATCTGGAACGGGGAAGACGTCAAGACAGCCGTCTCCGCTGAAGAGGTGCCCGGCGGTTGGAGCTTGCCCGCCGACAATCAGCTGCGCTGGACTAAGGACGGAGAGCGGCTGTTCTTCGGGTACCGGCCGATCCCCGCCGACGGTGAGGCTACAGGGGAACCTGAGAGCGAGAGCGGAGATGACGCCGAGCGACCCTTCGACCCCTACGACTTCGACGTCATCCTCGCGAAGCGGGAAGTGGATGTTTGGCACACTGACGATCCTCTGATCGTTCCCAACCAGAAGCAGACATGGGACGACGAGCAGAAGCGCACGTTCGCGGTGGTCTATCATCTCAAGGACGGCCGGGCCGTGCAGTTGGGCGACACTCTCGTTCAGCTCGATGAGGTGCCCGAGAACTCGGAGCGGGCTCTGGGCACTTCACCTGTACCCTACTTGAAAGAGCGAACCTGGGTCGGCCTCCAATCGGATGTGTATATCGTGGATTTGGAGGATGGGAGACGGACGAAGGTGGCCGAGCGCTACCGCGGCGGCGGATCCACGGTGGCCTCGTGGTTCAGGGGGGTGGCGTCATCAGGGCCCTCGTTGGAACTCTCACCGGAGGGTCGCTACGTCGTCTACTTCCAAGAGGATCATTGGCACCTGGTGGATACAGAGAAGGGTTCGTCACGAGTCCTGACAGAGGCGATAGACGTTCCCTTCTATGATGTCGATCACGACTATCCGCAGCCGCGACCCGGGTATGGGGTGGGCGGATGGATCAGCGGGGATCGCGCGGTTCTGATCCACGACAAGTATGATGTCTGGCAATTCTCCACCGACGGCGGCGATCCAGTCAATCTCACCGGCGGCCAAGGCCGGGCCGAGCAGAGGGTGTTCCGCGTCCTGAGAGTCGATCGCGATACGGAGGCGTTCGAGCCCGGGGCCCGGATTCACTTGGCGTCGTTCAGCGAACGGGACAAGGGCTTCGGGTTCTACCGAACCCGGGCAGGGCAGGGTGGACTCGAGCGAGTCCTCGAGGAAGGTCGTAGATACCGCTTCTTGGCCAAGGCCGAAGAAACGGACGTTCTGCTGTACACGCGTGAGGGTTACGACGAGTTTCCGGACCTTTGGGTCGCCGACTTGTGGTTCGGCGGCGCGAGGAAGCTGACAAATGTGAATCCACAGATGAGAGAGTTCGCGTGGGGCACATCTGAGCTGGTGGAATGGACGTCTGATGATGGCCTTACGCTCCAGGGTGTCGTGATCAAGCCGGGTAACTACGATCCAAGTAAGCGCTATCCGGTGCTGACCTACTTCTATCGTTTCTTTTCCCAGCGGCTGCACGAATTCAATCAGCCTGTGGTGAACCACCGGCCCAGCTTTCCCATCTACGCTTCGGACGGATACATCGTCTTTCTCCCCGACGTTCGTTTCGAGGTGGGCCGACCCGGCATATCGGCGATGAAGAGCGTGGTCCCGGGAGTGAAAAAGCTGGTGGACATGGGGCTGGCCGACCCCGGAGCCCTCGGCTTACACGGCCACTCTTGGAGCGGCTACACGACCTCGTACATCGTGACGCAGACGGACATATTCGCTGCCGCCGTGGCAGGCGCTCCGGTCTCCAACATGACCAGCGCCTACGGTGGCATTCGCTGGGGGACCGGGCTGGCCCGGCAGTTCCAGTACGAGCAGAGCCAGAGCCGGTTGTCGGGTAGCCTGTGGGAGGCCCGACGCGACTATATCGAAAACTCGCCGCTCTTTTTTGCCGACTATATCGAAACGCCTCTGGTCATCATGCACGGTGATGAAGACGAGGCGGTGCCCTGGTATCAAAGCATCGAGTTCTACCTGGCACTCCGGCGTCTGGGTAAGCCGGCGGTCTTCCTCCAGTATCGTGGCGAGCCCCACCATCCGCAGAAGTACGCGAACAAGTTGGATTACTCGATCAAGATGAAGGAGTTCTTCGATCATTTCCTGAAGGGTGCCCCGGCGCCTGACTGGTGGGTCGAAGGCGTTCCGTACAAAGGCAAGTAAGGTCAGCGCAGGGGTACAGCGCGTGCCCGAGTTGCCCGAGGTCACCGCTTATGTCGAGGCGCTGGAGCGTAAGATCGTGGGCCGGCCGCTGGAGCAGGCGCGTATCCGTTCGCCTTCTCTTCTGAAGACGTTCGAGATCCCGATGTCGTCCGCAGAGGGAAAGACCGTCCGGGCCATTCGGCGAATAGGTAAGCGCATCGTCTGGGAGATGGACGCCGATGTCTTTCTGGTCTTCCACCTCATGCTTGCGGGGCGGATGCGCTGGAAGAAGCGCGGCGTGAAGATCCCCAAGAAGGGCGGGCACGCCGCCTTCGATTTCGCTCACGGCGCGATCCTTCTCACCGAGGCGAGCACCAAGAAACGCGCCTCCCTGCACTTGGTTAGGGGTGCAGAGGCACTCGTCCAATTCGAACGTGGCGGCATCGACCCTCTTGCGGCAAGCGCAGGAGAATTTCGGGCCGCGTTGATTCGGGAGAACCGCACGCTGAAGCGCGTGTTGACGGATCCGCGATTGTTCAGTGGGATCGGCAACGCTCACTCCGACGAAATACTCCTCGCCGCCAGGCTATCTCCTGTGAAGCGAACTCACCAACTCGAGGACGACGAAGTGAAGCGGCTGCGGCTGGCGACGCGCGAGAGTTTGCTGGAATGGATCGAGAGACTGCGTGCTGAGGTCGGCGAAGCCTTCCCCGACAAGGTGACCGCCTTTCACCCGGCGATGAAGGCGCACGGGAAGTACGGCGAACCGTGTCCACAGTGCGGATCACCGATTCAACGCATTGTTTACGCCGCGAACGAGGTGAACTACTGCGCGGCCTGTCAGACAGGCGGCAAGCTCCTGAAGGATCGTGCCTTATCGCGGATACTCGGAGAAGACTGGCCGCGCTCGCTGGACGAGCTGGAGGAGGTCGAGTCAGGTCTCCCCTAGGTCGCGTCGCTCGTACGGCTGGTCAGACAGGACGACTTTCCCGAGGTTGCGTCGTTCGTGCAGGTATCGGTGTGCGGCCACCGCGCCGCGACGATCGAATGAGAACGCTCGATCGACGACCGCATGCAGCTCTCTTCGAGTTATCGCGCGATAGATCTCATCCAGAGCGGGGCGAAGCACCTGCTGCTCTTTGGTGCCCAGGTGGAGGAGGTGGACGCCAAAGACGCCGACGTTTTGCTCGACGAGTGAGAATGGGTGGATGAACGGCATGCGAAGCCACGCCTTGGCCGCGAGCAGCCAGCTGCGCCGGTTCTTGGGCACCGCATCGCTGAGGCCGTAGAGGATCAAACGACCCAGGGGTGCCAAGAGGCGACGACACGCGGCTGTGGCTTTGCCACCCACAGAGTCGAGGGCGATATCGATCCCTCTGTCGCCGACCAGTTGGCGAACATCGGGTTCCCAATCGCCTCTCGAGTCGAAGCATGCGACGGCGCCCAGCTCGTCGGTGACATAGGCCCGTTTCTCAGGGTTTCCGGCTGTACCAACAACACGCAGCCCGTGTCGAACGGCGAGTTGAACCGCCGCCGTCCCCACGCCACCCCCAGCGCCTAGTATCAACGCTGTCTCGCCGGCGCGGGCGTTACCGGAATCGAAGAGACAGACCCAAGCAGTGAGGAAGACGACGGGAATCGCGGCGGCTTGCACGGGCGTCAGCGACTCGGGATAGTGGAACAGGTTCGCGGCCGGGACGATGACGTCTTTGGCGTATCCGCCGAAGCGGATCAGAGCCACGACGTGGTCCCCGGTTCTCCAATCGGAGACCTCGGATCCGACCGAAACGATTTCGCCAGCGACCTCGAACCCGGGGCTGTAGGGTCGAGGCGGCACCGTATCGTACAACCCCGCGCGCATCATCAGGTCCGCGAAGTTGACGCCCACGGCTTTGACGCGAAGGTGCACCTCTCCGGGCCCGGGTTCACCAAGCGATACGTCTCGCTCGACAAAGGCCTCGGGGGGGCCGTGACGCTCGATGAGGATGGCGCGTGTGGTCACGGGCGCTTCTCGAATACGAGGCCTTTGACACGTCCGGCATCGACTTCTATGCCAGACACGGTCCCGCTCGTGTTCCGAATGAACATGAGGGTCACGCCCTGTAGGACGAACTCGTCCTTCACAGTTGGCTCCAGCGGTTCGTCCTGCTCGAGATTAACGTAGAGTGCACCTTCCCTCACCTCGAGAGTCCAGGTAACGGCCAGTTCGGCGCTATAGTAGTCTCCGCTGTACTCGGCCAGCACGTCCGCGCTGGGATCCACGAGTTCGACCTGGTGATAGCTGGCGGAGTCTCCGTTGATGACTGCTTCGATACGTTTGAAGCCACCCGGCGCATCGGTAACGAAGCGGGCATCGGCTTCGAACGGTTGGTTTAGCACCGTGAACTCGTTCGGGCTCACCGCGTCGAGCTGAAAAACGAATCCGCCGATGTCTATGTTTAATCGATGGCCCTCGGCCTCGACTCTCCAGATCGTCCCTGTCTCCGGGTTGCGATAAGCTCCGTTGAATGCGGCCAGCTGTCCCTCTGGAAGCTCGATCAGGTCTGGAGCGGCTCTCGTTTCCGGGGTCTCCTCTCCGAGCTCTTCGATCTCGATGAACTGGTCCGCCAGGTAGACATCGGCGACACGGTTCGCCAGTTGACCCGGATTCGTCGGCGCGTAGTTACACAGACAGACGACGCTGAATCGCTGGTCCGGGAAGCGCAGCAGCTGTGCGCGATACCCGCCGAGGGCGCCACCGTGTTCCACGGTTCTCAAGCCCCTGTACTCGCCGATCACGAGGGCCGCAGCGTAGCTGAGGGTATCGCCGTTGTTCAGGACGCCGCGCACCTGCATACGGTCGATCAGCCCGCCTTCACCAAGTTCGTTGTCGTAGAAGTTGCGATCCCAAAGAAGCAGGTCATCGACCGATGTGTACAAACCACCGGAGCCGACTTGTGAGAAGTTGCTCATGTTGAGCGCGACCGAGCCGTCATCTCTTCGCAAGTGCCCGATGGCCCTATTCGGAATGATGTGCGTGTGATCATCGTGGAAATGAGTGTTCTCCATGCCTAACGGCTCGAAAATGTTGGCCTGAGAGAACTCAGGGAGCGATTTGCCCGTGGCGCGTTCGACGATCACTGAAAGAAGGAAGTATCCCGAGTTGCTGTAGAGATACTCCTCCCCGGGCAGGAAGTTGAGCGCCTTCTGGCGGGCGATCATGTCGAGCGCGTCATCGACGGAGTGGATGTCTTCGATGCTTTCTCCGGCGAGGGCCCAGAGCGTGAGATAGTCGCGCAACCCGCTGGTATGGTGCAGGAGGTTCCTGACTGTGATTGTGTTTTCGTACTCCGGTATTTCCGGCAGGTATTTCCGTATGTCGTCGTCGAGCGACAGAAAGCCCTGTTCTTCGGCGAGCAGGATACTGGCGGAAACGAACTGCTTCGATGTGGAGCCTATATAGAGAACGCTCTCAGAGGAGAGGGGTACCCCCAACTCTAAGCTGGCCATGCCATAACCACGCCGGTAGACGAATTCGCCGTCTCTGATTACGCCGAGGGCGCACCCCGGCGAGCTCGTGTGGTCCCACTCGGCGAAGATCTCGTCTACTCGGCGGGCTTCGTTCGACTCCTGCGCCAGGATGCACCCGGATGATCCAATGGGTGTGAAAAGAAGCAGTGCTGCGAGGGCAGCGGCCCTTAACGGCGAGCCATTCATGGGTTTCCTCCGTGTTCGCCGATGGCGGTCAAGGCTCGGCAAGGCGGTAGAGAGACAGGAAGAGTGCGCAGGCCAGGGTGAGACCGATGAGGAGCGCCCATTTCGCCGGTTTGGAAAGACGCTGTTCGCGGTCCAGAACAACGCCGACGCGGGCGGCTAGAAGTACCACCATCCCGACGAGGACCAGGTCCCAGAAGAAGTCCCAGACCATATCGTTCCCTCAGGGTCGTTGACACCGGCGGATCGGACTGTCCGCGCATAATAGAGCCTGCGAATTGCATGAAAAAGGGGGCGCAGAGCCGAAACCACGAAACGAGTGCTCTCGTAGTCTGGAGTACAGCAGACAGGTGGGACATATCGGGTTGTCACGAGGGGGCAGACCCATGCAGTCGACAAGGGTTCGACATCGACTTCCTTTCGAGTTGTTGTTCCTCGGCATTCTCGCTGGGCCGTCCGCGATTCAAGCGCAAAGCGACATCATCGACTTCGAGTCGTCCCGTTGGAATCTGATCGACGCGGATATCGTCGACCGGCTGGGCCGCACCTGTCTCTCCGGGGCTGCGATTCTGAATGATGTCGAGTTCGAGAACGGCGTCATCGAAGTTGATGTTGCTGTCGATGGTTCGCGCTCGTACCCCGGACTGATCTTCCGAATGCAGGGCGAGGGCAATTACGAGCGGTTCTACGTTCGCCCGCATCGGGCCGGTCTGTATCCTGACGCGCTCCAGTACACTCCGGTCATCAATGGTGTGGCCGGTTGGCAACTGTACAACGGAGATGGATTCACAGCAGGTGCTGATATTCCGACTGACGAGTGGGTGCACTTGAGGTTGGAAGTGTCAGGCTCACAGGCGCGCGTATTCTTGGGACGCGCCGACGAACCCGCGTTGGAGATCGATGAACTGAAGCATGGCGTGAACAGTGGAAGCATAGGAGTTCTGGGGCCCAAGAACGCAACCGCATGTTTCTCGAATTTCAGTTACCGGGCCGATGAGGATCTCGAGTTCGAGCCCGCTCCGGTTGCAGAGACGCCTGTGGGTACGATCACGGGCTGGGAGATCTCGCGTTCGTTCCAAGCACAGATGTTGAGTCGGGATGTCTACCCCCGCTTCTTCGCCATTTTCGCCGGCGAATGGCAACGGGTCACGCCCGAGGCCACGGGCCTGGTCGATGTCGCCCGGACTGTCGCAAGGAGCGGTCAGGAGCCCGACCTGGTTTTCGCGAGGACGATCGTAAGGTCAGACGTGCGACAGCGCGTGAAGCTGACGTTCGGATACAGCGACGAGGTCGATCTCTTCTTCAACCGCAAGAAGGTCTTTTCGGGCAAGAGCGGGTACCGTCACCGTGATCCATCGTTCCTGGGTATCCTCGGGCCGTTCGACAGCGTCGACCTGACTCTGGAGAAAGGTCTGAACGAGATCTTCTTGATGGTCACCGAGACGTTTGGTGGATGGGGGTTCATGGCCCGCGCCGATCGCGACCTGGATGCTCCCCTCGTTGATACCGGCCGAGCGACGAGGGCCTGGGAGACACCGCAGGTGCTTCTGACGCCGGAGTCGGTCATCTACGATCCGGAGCGCAACGTCCTTTACGTCAGCAACTTCGACGTCAGGTTCGCGGCATCCAGTGAATATACCGGATACATCTCCAAGCTCGGTCTGGACGGCACGATCGTGGAACAGCAATGGGTCGGCGACCTGAATGCTCCAACCGGGATGGCCATACATGGTGACAAGCTGTACGTGTTGGAGAGGGGTCACCTCACAGAGATCGACCTTGACAAAGGCCAAGTCGCGAAGCGGCACCCCGTGGCCGGATCCGAATTCCTGAACGATCTAGTCGTGGACGAGCGGGGTGACATCTACATGACCGACACGCGCCCCTCGTCCCACATCGATAGTCGGATCTACCGGTTCAGCGACGGAGAAGTCGAGCTATGGCTGGATAGCGACGAGATCATTCAGGCGAACGGCATTTGGCTCGATGGAGACGACCTCCTCGTCGGCAACACGGGAGATGCGATGTTGAAGGCCGTCTCTTTGGAGGATCGGCGCGTTAGCGACGTAGTCTGCTTGGGTTCCGGGGTTCTCGACGGCATCCGGATCGACAACGCCGGGAACTACTTGATCTCGCATTGGGAGGGCAAGGTGTATGTCGTGACGCGTTCCGGCGAGGTCGTGCGAGTGATTGATACGTCGAGCGAAGGACTGAACACGGCGGACTTCGAGTACATCCGTGAGAAGGGACTTCTGGTCATTCCCACGTTCCTCGGCAACAGTGTGGTAGCGTATCAGTTGAGCGGGACGCCATAAAGAAAATGCAGGTGGGACCGTAAGCGCTCCTGGTTGCCGAGCTGAGGTCCCACCTGCCCGCTGTACTCTCCAGTACGATCACCCGTCCCCAAAGTTTCACCCGTGCGTGGGCTCGCTTCGGCCCGGCGTTCGGCCTATCATGCCCTCTCGATTTCGGCATTGCGAATCAGATTGGAGGCGACTGGATGAGCCGTGAGACGGAGGCGGCGTGTTTGGCATGCCGGAGGGGGACGGATGTGACCCCGTTGATTCCCCTGGAGTACCAAGATTCCAAGCTATGGATCTGCCCGCAGCACTTGCCGCTGCTCATACACGACCCGGCGAAGTTAGTCGGTATGCTGCCGGGTGCCGAGAACCTGAGGCCGGCCGATCATCACGAGTAACGTGTGGATGACGAATGTGCAGGTGACATGGGGGATGTAGCTTGAGATCCGAGCTGGCGGGGCCCAACCCACGGGTCGCCATTGTCATGCTGAGCGCCATCGGCGACGCGGTCCACGTGCTACCCATCGCGAACGCCCTACGCCGTGCCGCGCCTGGGATGAAATTGACTTGGGTGATCCAGCCGGTCCCCTACAAGCTGGTCCACAACCATCCCGCCGTCGACGACTTCATCATCTTTCCTCGGCGACGTGGTCTAAAGGGCATCGGCGGCTTTCTCGAGGCACGCGGCGAATTGCGGCGGCGCCCGTTCGATGTCGTGATTGGTCTGCAGGTCTATTTCAAGGCGGGCCTGCTCACGAGTTTCGCGAAGGCGCCGTTGAAGCTGGGTTTCGATCGCCGACGCGCCCGCGATCTGAATTGGCTGTTCACCAACGAGCAGGTCCCTCCTCACGAGAACCAGCACGTCCAGGATCAGTACTTCGAGTTTTTGGATTATCTCGGTGTCGATCACGATCCGCCGGAGTGGGGAATCGTGATCAGTGAGGAGGAACGCGATAAGCAGCGGCGGTTCTTCGAGCGTATCGAGAAGCCGGTCTGCAGCGTTGTGGTGGGCACCAGCAAGCCCAGGAAGGACTGGCCGCCGGAACGCTATGCCCGGTTGTTGGAAGCCATCGAAAACGACTTCGGGTTTCAGACCGTGATCGTTGGCGGCCCCTCGGCCGGAGAACGTACTGCGGCCGCCAAGGTCATGGAGCTGACTCGAGCGAAACCGATGAACGAGGGTGGGGATGATCTGCGACGCCTGGTCTATCTAGTTGACGGTAGTGACATCTTGGTAAGTCCGGATACTGGGCCGCTGCACATATCGCGAGCCCTGGAGACCCCGGTTGTGGGCATCTATGGCTTCACGAACCCGAAGCGCACCGGCCCCTACCGCAAGTACGTGGACCTGGTTGTCGACGGATACGCGCGTTACCTCGGGGAAGAGTATCCTGTGACGATGGAGTACCGACCCGATGGAATGGACCGCGTCACGGTCGAGATGGCCGTAGAGAAGTTCCAGCTTGCCGTGAACGACTATCTGTAGCTCACCCTCAAGGTCGTGCTCGTGTCGGTCTCTGCAGCACGACCTCTTCCAAGAACGCCTCGTAGCGGTCAAGCATAGCGTTCGAGCCGAAGTGCTCGACTGCGCGTTCGCGCGCGGCGGCCCCCAGCACAGCTTGGCGTTCGGGGTCCCGTGCCAGCTCTAGGATCGCTCGAGCCGCGCCCTCTGACTTGCCAGGTTCGACCAGAAGGCCGCTCTCTCCGTCCGATACGACCTCGGGGTGGCTCGTTGCGCCGCTGGCAATCACCGGTAGGCCGCACGCCATGGCCTCGATCACGGCGAGCGGGGCACCCTCGATTTCGGACATGGTGATTTCGACGTCCGCGGCGGAGAGAAGCTCTGGGATGTCATCGCGCCGGCCGGTGAACAAGACGGGTGCGGCCAGCCGTTGAGCTAGCTTTCGGAGGCTTGGTCCCTCAGGGCCGTCGCCGATGATCAGTCCCTGGACGGAAACCTCTTGGGCCACAGCCGCTAATGCCCGGATGACGAGGTCCACGCGCTTCGGCGCCGCAAGACGCCCGTGGTAGCTTGCGACGCACTCGCCGCTCGAAATGTCGAGCTCGCGGCGTACCCTCTCTCGCTCCTCGGGCAGCGGACGGTATCGATCCGTGTTTACCGCGTTGTGGATGACGACCACAGGCATACGGCCGAGCCAAGGCGCATCATCCCTAAGTCGGTCCAGGTTCTCGTAAGACACTACGGCCATCGCGCTGACGCTGTTCTTCCAGGCCCACCGATAGTCGAAACGGTCCTTCAACATCTCGCCGGACTGTTTGACGTGCACGAGAGGCATCGGGCCGGCTAGCCTGATTGCGGCTGCACAGAGCTTGACGTCCTTAGGACGGTGGGCGACGAGGATGTCGGGACGCAATCGGCGAAACAGCTCGGCGAGCTGGAACACTCGAATGGGATTCACTTCAGCGCGTATGGCCACATTTGCCGTGCGAACACGCCCATGATCGGCGAATCGTCGCTGCAACTCGCTAGTAGGATGGCAGACCAGGGTTACTTCGTGGCCTCGCTCCGCCATGCCGGTACAGAATTGGGAGAACCAGACCTCAGCGCCGCCCCACGCTCGGGTGGAATTTAAGGCGAGAATCTGCATGGCTAGTGCCTAGCGCGCCGGCCGTGCTCTGATGAGCAACTGCTTGTACACGGATTCGATCTGCTCCACCATGTCCTCCACGCTGTACTTCTCCGCAATAACCGACCGAACCTCCTCGGCCACCCTTCGCGACGCGGCAGGGTCGACGAGTAGCGCGATGAGATCGTCAGCGAGTTCTTCCGGCGTTGGGTCGAACGGCAGATTGCCATGGTCCGCGAAACACACGGCGCGGGCTTCCTCGAAGTTGGCCGGTGTGACGGTCCCGAAGTAGCCGGTTCGTCCGTAGGCGATAGTCGGAGTACCACAAGCGAGGGACTCGATGGCGGTTGTTGCCGTAGCGACCACCGCATCACCCGCGTTCATGACCACCGGGATGTCTGTTCGCGGACCGGCCACGACCACGACCTGCTCTCCGTGCGAGCGGTTGAGCCGGTCCGCCTGGCCGGAGATACGATCCACCTCGTCCCCCTCACCCACCAGTACGAGTCGGACTCCCGGAAGACGCTGGCGAACGATGGGCAGTGCTTCAATCAGCGCGAGCGCTGGGCGCGCTTTCCTGTGAGTGAAGCGGGTCACGTTGAGGATGAGGGGACTGTCGTCGGGCACACTCCACTCGGCCCGGAGCGATGTAGCGTCTAGCCCCGGCTTGAACCGATCGGTGTCGATGCCCAAGAACCCAACTACGATACGGTCAGCGGAAAGACCTAGAGGGCCAACGATATTGTCCCGATCGGCCACGCTCACGGTAAGGACTGTGTCGCTCCAATCGCGGAAGAATGCCCGCTTCCACCACGGGCGTGGTCCATGCACCGTCATCACGTATGGCCGACTGAGCGCACGGGCCAGCGGAGCCCCAAAGCGGGTGGCGCGGTAGTTGTGCGAGTGGATCAGATCGATGTCTTGCGATCCGAGTCTGGTGATTGCCTCTTGCAGGCCATTCCTGTTGAACGGAACGATGAGCAGCTCAGCTCCAGCAGCTTGGGCCTCCTCTCCATATGCGCCGCTGTCTTGGGCGATCAGAACGACCCGGTGCCCTCGCTGCAAGAGGCCGCGTGCCAGCGCGCTGACGTGTGTCTCCACACCGCCGATCCCCAGTCGCCCCGCGACTTGGACTATAGTGAGTGCGTCACTCATAGGGTTCTTATGGAAGGGAACCAGTTAACCCTGCAAGGCCGCGCGCTGCTCGGCCACAACGTCCGCGATGATCTCCTCCAGCGGTGTCGATGGCTTGAAGCCAATAGCCCGCGCCAGCTTTGAGAGGTCTGGCACGCGGCGGTCCATGTCTTCAAAGCCCTCAGCGTAAGCCTCGTCGTAGGGGATGTGGACTATGGGTGAGTCGCTGTCGGCCGCTTCGCGTACTTTCGCGGCCAGCTCGTTGATCGTGACCTCCGAGTCGGATCCAACATTGAATACCTCGCCGATGGCCGAAGGCTCGTGAAGCAAAGCCAACACCGCCTCGACCACGTCACGGACGTGTGCAAAACAGCGCGACTGCTCTCCGCTCCCGTAGACCGTGATCGGCCTACCCGCCACGGCTTGACCGGCCAAGGTGGGCAGCACCATGCCGTAACTTCCAGTCTGTCGAGGGCCGACCACGTTGAAGAACCGGGCGACTGTAACGGGAACTCCCTTTTCGCGATGGTAGGCCAACCCGAGCCATTCGTCGAGTGCCTTCGAACATGCGTACGACCAACGCGAGTGAGTCGTCGGTCCCATAACGAGGTCGTCTTCCTCCGAGAACGGCACTGACTGGCTCTTTCCATAGACCTCGGAGCTCGAGGCCAGAAGGACTCGCTTTCGCTTCTTTGCCACGGCGTCGAGCACCACCTCGGTGCCATGTACGTTGGTTTCGATCGTGTGCACCGGTTGCTCGACGATGAGGCGGACTCCTACTGCTGCGGCGAGGTGGACCGTGATATCGCAGCGGTCGACGAACTCCGCTACGAGGGGCGCGTCGATGACCGAACCGATTCGGTGGGTGAACCTCTTGTGGTCGACAAGATGATCGATGTTGGCCATGGCTCCCGTCGACAGATCGTCGAGGACCATCACGTGGGCCCCGTCGGCCAGTAGTCGTTCAGCCAGGTGGGACCCGATGAATCCCGCGCCGCCGGTGATGAAGACTTTCACGGTGTCTTGCTCCGGTCTCCGGGAAGTTGCGCGGGCTTCACGCTGTCGTCGATGGCCTTCGAGGCCCCAGCCATCAGTCTGCGGAGGATTGAGCGGTAGCCCTTGCCGGTCGTGGTCCAGAGCGTCCGGGCGGCGAGGAAACCACCGCTGAAGCAAGCGGCGACTAGGCCCACGATTCCCGGCAGCGTCTCCGGTTGGATGATGGCGCCGGCGATCCCCATGCTGAGAAAGCCGCCTACGATACCGATGACCCCGAAATGAATCGCACCCGTCGGCCCGCGGTCGGCCATCACCTTGATGGTCGTCTTCTCCTCCCGCGAGCTGACCGTGACATGGATCGGGCTCGTCCAGCCGACCGTCTCCCACTCCAACGCGCCAAGCACCTCGCTCACTTTTCCGGTGTTGCCGGTGGCCTGGCGGACGGCGTCGATGACCCGGCCGAAATCGTCCTTCGAAAGAACCCCGGGGGCGGTGTACTCCATGCGATACTTGTCCGTACCGCCGAAGAACCGCGCTGCCCGGCCGGGAGTGGTCGCGGGCAAGATGGCTGCTGCGCGATCGATCAGGCTGGGGTCGAGACCCACCTCGCCGGCAGCCGCTTTGATTTCACTGAGGGTCAGCCCGTCGGCGGGGTCGGTCACGCTTGCGCCTGGCCGATGCTCTTGAAGCTCCAGAGCCTTTCGCAAAATGAGCGCGAACTCGTTCTCCGAGTAGCGGCGTTCGTCGTTCGAGATCGTTGCCTCCCTGCAGTCGCGCTAGCAGCTGCTACTGCTGCTGCTTGCGGGCCTCCGACTTCGCCTCGGTCTTCGGCCGCTCCAACAGCCGCTCGGTAAACTCGACGCGCTCATTGATGGAGAGAACCTCCTCGCGCATTAGCCGGACGTCGTCGCGCAACGAGCTGACGGCCTCGGTGAGGCGTTCGACTTCTTCCGACGGACTGCCGCCTTGCTTCAGGCGCTGGAGGTGCTGGTAGCGAAGCCTCATCCCCATGAGCACCATTCCGCCGATACCCATCAAGACAAGAAACGGCACGATCTCGGTCACTAGCTCATTCATTCTGGGCTCCCGTGAGCTGGCTGAAACTAGCTATGGGCACCCCACCCTACGCGTGAAGGAGTCAGAAAGTTCACCCTTGCAATGGCGATGTCGGCCCCACATAAGTAGCGGCATATTAGGATAAGCCGGTGGATCACGACAGATAGGTGGTCATGACGTATTCCGATCCCAGGAAACCCCACGCCCGGGCGCTCCAGGACTACTTCGCGGGAGACAAGGACGCCACGATCATCTTGCACAGCAGTGCCGGCGAGCACGAGGAGATTCGGGTGGGCGTCTTCTTCCGGGAGCCGGATGGTTTTTTTGCCTTCGAGCTGGCCGCGCTCGAGCTCTGTCGCGGAAGGGTGCTGGATGTCGGCGCTGGTACGGGTGTGCACTCACTCTATCTGCAGGAGATGGGTCACGAGGTATGCGCGGTGGAGCTCCTTCCCGAGGCAGCGGAGATCATGCGTGCCCGGGGCGTTCGAAACGTACACGCGAAGGACATCCTTGATTTCACGGCAGAGCCGTTCGACACGATCCTGATGATGATGAACGGAATCGGGATTCTGGGAACGCTCGACGGTCTCGATCGTTTTCTTCGCGATGTGCCCCGGTTGTTGAAGCCGGACGGCCAGATCATCCTCGATTCCGGCCCCGCGAACGTCACTGGCGATTCCGATAACCCCGCGGTGGCGATCACATTTCCGGATGATGGCGGTTATCCGGGCGAGGCCTGGATCGCGCTCGAGTACCGGGGACAGATCGGGCCGCCGTTTCGCGAGCTATATGCGGATCCCGATACGCTGATCGAGCATGCGGCCGCCACCGGCTGGAACTGCGAGATCGTCTTCCACGACGACCTCGGCGGATACGTCGCTCGGCTGACCCTGCCTAGCCTTTGAGTCCCGCTAGCTGGATCCCGCGGACGAAATAGCGCTGTGTGAAAAAGAAGAGGATCAGGATTGGAACCACGGCTGTCACCGCGGCAGCCATCTGATAGGGCCAATTTCTGAAGTAGAGTCCATGGAAAGCGGCGATGCCGACTTCGACCGGGCGCATCGACATCGAGCGCGTGACGATCAGCGGCCAGAGGAAGCTCTTCCACGTCTCTACGAATGAAAACAGCGCGACGGTAGCCAGCGCCGGCTTGGCGAGCGGCAGGGCGACTCTCCAAAACACCTGCCACTCGCTGGCCCCGTCGATGCGGGCGGCGTCCTCCAGCTCGCGGGGGACCGATAGAAAGTACTGCCGCATGAGGAAGATCCCCCATACGCTTACCAGTTCGGTGATGATCAGCCCCATGTACGTGTCCACCCAACCCATAGCGTTAACCAGCAGGAACCTGGGGATGAGAAGCACGATCACCGGGACCATGAGGTTGGCTAAGAAGAGGATGAACACCTTATCGCGTCCAGGGAAACGCAGACGTGCGAAGGCATAGCCGGCCGTAGCCGCCGTGAACAGATGACCCACAACGATGAACACCGACATGATGGCGGAGTTTATGAAGAAGCGGACGAACGGCGCTGCCGTGAGAGCATTGGGGTAGTTGCTCCACACGGGGTCGAGAGGCAGCAGCTGTGGTGGGTACTGGTAGACATCAAATTCGTCCATCAGAGATGTGGACACCATCCACAGAAACGGAAGGAGCATGGAGATGCCGAGTGCGATGGCGACGCCATACGTTAGAGCGTCGCTGAGGTGCAAGCGCTGGACCGGCTTCGGACCCAATGCCGAATCGCCCATCAGCTTAGTGCCGTCCTGCGCCCCAGCAGCCTGAACTGGAGCAGCGTGATCAGGAATATCACTGCAAAGAGGACCCAGCTCATTGCTGAGGCGTAGCCCATCCGCAGGAACTGCCAGGCGTTCTGGTAGATGTGATACACGATGACATCGGTGGCGTGGAGCGGCCCGCCCTCTGTCATCACGTACACGAATGTGAACACTTGGAACGATCCGATGATTGATGTGACGAGCACGAAGAACGTCGTCGGTTTCAAGAGGGGCAGCGTGATTCTCCAGAACCTGCGCCATGGTCCGGCGCCGTCGATCATCGCGGCTTCGTAAAACTCGTTCGGAATCGCCTGCAGCCCAGCCAGGAAGATGATCATCTGGAATCCGATATGGATCCAGACGGCCATGATCATGAGGGCGAGTAACGCGGTCGCCGGGCTGTTGAGCCAAGGGAACGGCCCTAGCCCAAGCAACCTTAGGGCCCAGTTGAGTACGCCGAAGTCAGGATTGTACATCCACTGCCAGACAATGGAGATGGCGACGAAGCTGGTGATGTAGGGTAGGAAGAAGATGGCTCGGAGGAGAGTCACGCCCTTCATCGACCGGTTGAGCAGCATCGCGACGCCCAAAGCGCAAATCATGGTCGCCGGAACGTAGAGTGAATAGAGAGCTGTGTTCTTCGCCGCGTTCCAGAATAACTCATCGCTGGCCAAGTCGATGTAGTGCCGGAGCCCAACAAACGGCTTCGCCGGTTCCAACAAGTTCCAGCCGTGGAAGCTCAGATAGAAGGCGAACAGCAGCGGACCGGCGGAGAACAGGAGCAGCAGAATCAGAGAGGGCGAGATGAAGGCCCAGGCGGTCTTCGCCTCGCGCAGCTGCAGGGTGTTCTCCGCGGCGAGTACCAGGCTGGCGAGTACGAGGGCGCCGACAGCGAGCAGGCCGTAGAGGCCGGCAAGCCAGAAGAGGACCGCCTTTCTCGAATCCTCCAGTGGCGTAACCATAAGAACGATCGACCTATCATTACCCAGCGGTGAAGTCCGGTAGGCCAGTCTGGTGTCGGCGTGCCGAAATCGGCCGCTCCCGTCAGCGATGTCCGCCAATCGGCCTGCGGCGATATCGAGCGTCGCATCCACGACCGAGTCGTCCCGCAGCATCACGACATCGGCACCGGCGTGTGCGGCCAGGTCTCTGGCTGTCAGCGTTGCAGCGTCGGGAAGCCCCGAGATGGCGCCGGCGCTGATCTGCAGAAAGGCGTCCGCGGCCCGCGCGGAGATGCGCCCGTCCGAACTCGCCAACCAAGTTGCCGCGAGCGCAGGCAGAACGAGCGCAATCCCACAGGTGCGGCGTAGCCGGTGCGGCTCGCGCTCGGAAGACCTCGGGTCCCAGAGGATAACTGCGGACACCGAGGCCGACAGGAACAGCGCGATGATGGGCAGCCACGGTAGAGCCGGAACTGAGGGCACCCGCTCTGTGCGACGGACGACCACTGCTCCGATAACGTCCCAGTCGTCGAAGTCCTTGATGGGCGCGGCCGCTACGCGGACCCCCGCCAGGCTAGTACTCAGCGCCCGGTCGAGATCGGCGAGCGAATCGCCCAGCGTCATCGGGATCTCGTACTGCCAATCACCTTCTGCAGGTGGGATTCGTGCGTGATCGTAGTAGCGTGCTACTTCATAGCCTGTGGTTTGGAGAAAGCGCTCGGCAAAGAGGCTGTCGGGTGTCAACAGTACTGTGGCGATGGCCTCATCGAGAGGAACGTATGCGAGCCACAACGAACGGCCCTCGAAGCGCGTCAGGTCGACGACCGTGGCTCCGCGTCGCGCGACAGCCAGCATCGCCTCGCTGCGTTTAGGCTCGATGCGGAAGGGTACCGCCGCAGAGTCCACAGGGAAGGTGCCTACTTCGCCCAGGCTGTCGTAGACGGTGAACCGCTCGATAGCCAGCTCGCGCAGGACATCGGCGATCTGGTGGCGCGATTCGTGTAGTCGGTCCCTTAGTCTTTGTCGCTCGCGTCGGACCAGCTCGCCGGCTCGGACAGCGGCGTGCCGGTCCAGCTCCGGCTCGAGTGCCGCGCGGCTGTGTTGTGCGACACAAGCACCGCCGACGGCGAATGCGACGGCTGGTGTAGCGACCAGGAGGAAATACGCGCGGCGCAGGTTCATGGTGCCGTCAGCCGCCGGCCCGGGATGAAGCCAGGATTCGATCGATACGTTGAGCGATCTCTGCCGTTACCGAAGGGATAGGCTCGTTCTCGAAAATCACCCGGTCAAAGATGTCCGGCATCTGAACCTCAACGTGTGCCCACTCCTCCACGCTGGATCCCCACGACATACGGCCGTGTTGAGCGGCGAGTAGGAAGGAATCTTCCAATCCGTAGCGGTCTTCAACGGCGGCCGCTTCGTGAACGCTGCGCAGAGAAGGGATGGCCAGCCCGTAGGCTGCCCGGCTACGCTGCGCCCCGGGCGACGACAGGTGGGCCGCGAGCTCCACCGCAAGTCTCTTACGCCGGGTGTTGTAGGGAACGGCCCAGCCGGCCGCGTAGATGACGGTCACTGGCTCGCGATCTTGGAAGCGAGGAAGAGGCGCCACCACAACGTTCACCTTTCCCTCGTCGATGTAACGGCGGATCCTGGGTAGCCACCAGTGTCCGCTCATGACCATCCCGATCCGGCCCGTCAAGAACAGGCTTCTTTCCATCCCCTGCTCCTGTCTCTGAACATCGACGGAGGGTACAACTTGGTGGACGGTGACGAGGTCGGTGAGAAACTTGATCGCAATCTGCGTCTCATGGCTGTCGAGGTAACCGGACGCGCGCCGACCGTCGGGACTTAGCACGTCCCCGCCCGCCGCCCAGATCCAGGGTTGCCAGAGATAGAACGCGCGGCGGACCAGCGTACCGTAGGTGTCGTTGCGACCGTCGCCGTCCAGGTCTCGGGTTAGCCGCTTGGCGATCTGCTCGAAGTCGACCCAGGTCCAGTCGGGTTCAGGTAGCGGGACTCCGAGTTGATTAAAGAGGTCGACGTTCAGGTATACAACGATGGGATTGAAGTCCTTCGGGAACGCATAGAGCCCGCCGGGGCGGCGGAAGATATCGAGCACCTCCGGGTAGTAGGCGGAGGTGTCGACGCCGATACGGTCTAAGTAGTTGGCCACGTTGACCAACATGCCCCGGCTTATGAAGGGAGCAGCTCCGTAGGACCCGTTATCCAACAGCGCCACGTCGGGTGGCGCGCCTGCCACGATCGAGGTGAGAAGCCGCTCACGGTAGTTGGCGGAAATCGATTCGTACTCGATACGGATATCTGGATGCTCATCGCGGAACCCGTCCAAGATCTCCTGCTCGATCCTCCTTTCTTCAGGACCCGCCCAAGCCATGACGCGGAGCACGGTCGCATCGCTTTCCATCTTCCGGCAGCCCGCTGCGAGCGTTACAGCCCACGAAAGAGCGAGGGTCCAAAAGCGTCGGCGCTTCATGGGCCGATCCGTTCGCCTGTCTCGCCGTGGAACAAGTGGACCTTCTCAGGCGCGATCTCTATGCCGACGCTCTGGTCGACGTGAACGGTGGTATCCGCGGCGGCGCGTAAGATCACACGGCTAGCGCTCTCCGTTTCGAGATGCACATAAACTTCGCTGCCGATCGGCTCGACGACTCGAGCGGTCGCCGTGAAGGTGGCTTGTGAGTCCGAGAGCTGGAGGTCCTCGGGGCGTACCCCCAGGGTGACGGCCCCGGCCGCCCGCGCATCGGGGCAGGGCACATTCAAGCGGAAATCCCGGCCGCGAAACGTGCAGCTTTCGCCCGTGGCCTCAAGGGTGCCTTCGAACAAGTTGATGGAAGGCGAGCCGATGAAGCGTGCCACGAACAGGTTCTCCGGTTTGCGATAGACTTGGAGCGGTTCAGCGCACTGCTGAAGGTGTCCCTCGTCCATGACGGCGATGCGCTGACCCATCGTCATCGCCTCAACCTGGTCGTGAGTGACGTAGATGATGGTCGCGTTCAGCCTCCGGTGCAGCTGAGACAGCTCCGCCCGCATTTCTACCCTCAGGCTGGCATCGAGATTGGAGAGCGGCTCGTCAAACAGGAACACGTGTGGGTGTCGCACGATGGACCGGCCCAGAGCCGTGCGTTGCCTCTGACCGCCGGAGAGCTGCCCGGGTCGCCGGTGCAGCAGGCCGCCGATCCCTAAGATGTCGGCCGCTTCTTCGACACGAGTGCGGATTTCCTGCCTACTGTGGCCGCGCACGTGGAGACCGAAGGCCATGTTCTCGTACGCGGTCATGTGGGGGTAGAGCGCGTAGTTCTGGAAGACCATGGCAATGTCGCGGTCGCGCGGCGGCACGTCGGTAACGTCGCGATCGCCGATGAGAATCGAGCCCTTGGTCGGCTGTTCCAGCCCGGCGACGAGTCGCAGGGCCGTCGTCTTCCCTGACCCCGAAGGCCCGACAAGGACGACGAACTCGCCGTCCTCCACGTCCAGGCTCAAGTCGGCGACGGCGACGGCATCGTCGAATTCCTTGGTCAGGTTACGTAGGCTAACGTGGGCCATGGTTGCTCGTATCGTCCTTTGTCCGCACAGGTACAATAAGGCTGCGTTCTTGCCACTGGCAATTGAAAAGGCCCCCCATAAGTTGGAGGCACTGCCCGGCCCCATGCCGGTCCAGGACGATTGGGAAGGAGAGGAAGATCGATGAAGTCACCGCGGCGAGTGGCCGCAACCGGACTGACGATCGGGATGATGTGCGCCGGCCAGGGCTTCGCCCAGGAAACGGTCAGTTATACCGTCCGGGTCGACGATCCCGGCAGTCAGCTCTTTCACGTCGAGGCCCGATTGGCTGCCAGAGGCGATACGACGTACGTGTCGCTTCCGGCGTGGACTCCCGGCCACTATGAACTCGAGGATTACGCTCGTTACATCCGTCATTTCGGAGCGACCGGGGAGGACGACGTAGCTCTGCGCTGGGACAAGGCGGATGCCGACACGTGGCGCATCATCTCGGAAGGTTCAACGACGATCTCCGTCGCGTTCGACTTCCTGGCCGACACGCTGAACCTCAGCGGCAGTTTGCTGAAGGACGATTTTGGCTTCTTCAACGGCACGAACCTCTTTGTATATCCCGAGGGAGACTACTCATTCTCGGCGCGCGTGCGCCTCGATTTGCCCGAGGGCTGGCGGGTCGCAACCGAGTTGAAGGACGGTGCCGAACCCGGTGTCTATCATGCCCGCGACTACCATGAGTTGGTAGACAATCCGACGTTCCTCGGCCATTTCGCCATTGATAGCACCATGGTAGACGACCGTTGGATCCGGCTGGCCGTCTATCCCGCCGGATATGCGGACAGGAGCCGAACGCCGGCGCGAGAGATGGCGCTGGAGGCGCTGGCTCGGATGGCCGAGGTGCTCCACGACCTGTTTGGCGAGCCGCCGTACGATCGTTACACGACATTCATCTATTTGGAGGAAAGCCAGATCACGTTTGCCGGTGGCCTCGAGCACGCCGACTCGCATCTCGACATCATCCCGGCCATCGCGTTCCAAGATCCGCGTATCACGTTCCGTCAGTTTCTTTATCGCTTGCTCGCCCACGAGTACTATCACGCGTGGAACGTTAAGCGGATACGACCGGCGGAGATGTGGCCGTATGCTTACGACGAACGACAGTACACGCCGCTTCTCTGGGTATCGGAAGGGATCACCGACTACTATGCCCACGTGGTACTGACGCGTGCAGGGTTGTGGGGCGAGAACGAGTTCATACTCGCGACTCGCGACTGGATCGTGCAGACGGAAGCACTGCCGGCACGTGCGGCGGTAGAGGATGCGAGCATCGACACTTGGATCGACCCACGATACATCAACCGGCATATGTACTACGACGCGGGCGCGATTCTGGGATTGATGCTCGACATCCTGATCCGCGATGCGACGGCCAACCAAAACAGCCTCGACGATGTCATGGCAACGCTGTACAACGATCACTATCTGAACAATCGTGGCTTCAGCACCGAAGAATTCATCGACTACGTCGGCGAGTACGTCGGTCAGGAGGCGGCTGGGAAGTTTTATCGCGACTACGTCGACGGACGCGAACCTTATCCGTACCGGGAAGTACTGGCGCTGGTGGGCCTGACGTTTGAGACGGACACGCTCGTCGATCCTTTCTTCGGTGTTCAGGTGGCCTCGACGCGCGGTGGGCGGATGGTCGTACGACAGGTCGTGCCGAGCAGTGCCGCCGCGGCCGCGGGCCTGCAGGTGAACGATTTTCTTTTGAGGGTTGGCTCAGTGGAAGTCACAAGCAGAGATTGGGGTGACGATTTCGCGCAGATGTACGGAGATTCGGTCGGCGACTCGATCACGGTACTCTACCAGCGAGGCGGCCAGGAGTTCTCCGGTATTACAACCGTGCGTACGCGGACAACCTACCGGCACCGCCTATTCCCGACCGAGGGTGCGTCCGATCGGCAGCTCGCTCTGAGACGCAGCGTACTGACTGGCACACCTTCTCCGTGATAGCCGGTCAGAACGCGATGTAATCTCAGCAGCTAGAGCGCGAAGGCGGCCAGCAGGACGTAAAGTACAGCACCCAGCCCCGCAGCGGTGAGCGCGAGGGGGATCTGCGTATATACGTGATCCATCAGATCAGAGCCTGTGGCCAGCGAGGAGAGAATCGTGGTATCGGAGATCGGCGAGCATTGGTCGCCGAACACCGCGCCGCCAGTGACGGCGCCGAAGCAGAGCGTGAGGAAGAACGGATCTGGGCTGACCGAGTAGGCGAGCGGCATAGCGACCGGGAAGACGACAGCGTAGGTCCCCCATGACGTTCCGGTCGAGAACGCGATCACCATACACAGGACCAGGAACAGCGCGGGCAAAACGACCGGCGTGAGAAACCCCGACGTCACGTCGATGATGTAGGAGGCCGTACCGACCGAATCTGCCACGCTTTTCAGGGTGACGGCCAGGGCCAGAACGACGGCGCCGATGGTGACGCCTTTGCAGCCATCGATGAAAGCGCCGATCGCGGTCTTCAGCGACATCCCTTTCACCAGAGCAATCGCGAGACCCACCAAAACAGCGAGGAGAAACGCCTCGGCGATCAGCAGGGTCGGCTGATCCGATTTCAGGATGAAGAACGTGTAAAGATATGGAAGGATGGCAACGCCGAGCAGCGTACCCATCGGCCCGAAGAAATCGAGGAGTCCACTGCGATAACCTTCCGCCACCTCTACAACCGTCAACTCTTTAGAAGTCAGCGGTTGGGACCCCGGGCGGTCGAGCTTCCCCGTCTCGCGGGCGCGCCGGATCGCATTGGACATCTTGCGGCCGACAACGAGCGGTACGTTCCCCCACAGCCTGCCCGGCATGAACGGCATGACCTCTAGGGAGAACAGAAGCGTAAAGAGCACCGCAAACCAAGCGTAGAAGTTGAAGGGCAGTGCCTTGAAGAAGAAGCCGATGCTCTCCGACATTGTTCCCAAGAAGGGTGCGGTACCGACGACGAGGCCACCGACGTAGATCGGCCAGACGTTGAACGGGATGAGCGTGGCAGCGGGTGACGCGGTCGAGTCGACGATATAGGACAGCTCTTCGTGTGAAACGCGGTCCTTGTCGCATACGGGTCGCACCGTTGTTCCGGTCAGTACGGTGCTGATCGTGCCGCCTTGATGGAAGATGATACCCATCAGCCATGCGAAGAACTTGGCCGAGCGGGGTCCCACGACGATCTTGGCGCCCGCCCATTCGGCGAACCGCTGAGCTCCGCCGGTCCGAGTCCACAGTCCGATCAGGCCGCCCAATGCCCACAGGTAGACCAGGAGAATCAACGCGTAGGACTCGCTGCCGATCGAGGGGATCAGATACTCCTGTACGATATTCAGCTTGCCGCTGATCACGCCGCCGAGAGCGATGCCGATGAAGAGCGAGCTGACCACTTCCCGGGTGGCGAAGGCGAGGATGATGGCGACGGCCGGCGGCAGGATCGACCAGAAGCCGTAGTGGTCGCCGTATCTCGGGAAGTGTCCGGCCGCGGCCAGCGCCGCGACGAGGACGAGACCCGACGCGAGTACCGCCAGCCGGCGCCTAGTCAATCTCCCCGCCACTTGCCGGCAACCAGATCCTCACGGGTACGAAGCCGGTGAGGCGAAGCCGATACTCGCCGGGTTCATCCGGAAGCTCGAACACCAGGCGAACGGACAGGGTGTCAGGTACGCCTGTGTCGGGCGGTCTCAACGTGATCGGCTCCGGTGCACCCATGATCAGCGTCTCGCGTTCGAACAACGCCGTCACGGTTCCGGCGAACGGCTGTGCGCTGCCATGACGATCCAGGAGGACCAGCCCCTCTTCCGGCTCGAGGTTGAGCGCCTGCAGCGATCCGTCGCGGACGGCCTCGTCCTGCGGTGCGAGCTCGAGGGTGATCTCGAGGTAGCGTCCGGAATCGGGCTGCAGTCCCGAATAGTCGGAACGGAATTCGGTATTCGAGACACGCAGCTGCCACCCACCCGGCCCCGGCACCGATTCTCCAATTCGGTAGAAGTCGTACAGATCGGCGCCGCCGAACTTCAGGTAGCGGTCAAGCCATCGCAGCTGCCTGACGAAATGATCAACGAAATCGTCAATTGAAATCGGCGTCAAAGGCCCGGTCGAATCGTCAACGTAGTCGACCGTGCGATCCAGATCGACGAGGGTTTGGTGTAGGCGCTGTGGACGTGATATCAGTGTGTGCGCGCCACCGTCGAGGATGAGTAGTGGTGTTTGTGTACCACCAGCCTCATCGATGGGAGAGCGCTCCCGTTCCAACGTCTCCAGGTAGCCGGCCTCGAACATGACGAGAGGCTGTGTGTCAACGAACGGTGTCGTCACGTCGAAGCTTGCGATAGCTGCATCGAACCGCTCCGTTTGTGTTATCGCCCAGCTGACCATGAAGGCTCCGAAGGGCGTAGCGGCACCACCCAAAATGGCAAGTTGGTCGGGGTCGGCGACACCAAGTTCGATCACGTGATCGATTCCCGCCAGCACATCGATCAGGTCGCCGCCGGCCAGATCGACGCGGTTGGCTGTTGCGAAATCCTCACCGTAGCCGGCGCTCCCGCGGAAGTTTGGCGCGAGCACGGCGTAGCCATGGGCCGCGAACAGCTGGAAAACTCCGGGTTGATCGATGACGTTGGTCGCTCGACTGAGCGGGCCGCCCGCCACGCTCACCAGGAGCGGATAGCGCCGGCCTTCCTCGTAGGCGGCCGGATAGACGAGCACCGCCTCGATGCTCAGGCCGTCGGGTGCAACCCACTCGACAACTTCTTGGGCACTGAGCCCCCGATTCTGCGTCGCCGTGTTCAGCCGGGTCAGCTGCTCGACGCGCGTGTCGCTGATGCGCCAGAGTTCGGCCAGCTCCGAGCCCGATTGCCTGACGGCGTAGATCGCGCTACCGGATACAGCGTGGAAGGGACCGAAGTTGTATTCGCCGCGCGTGACGCTGCGGATGGCTCCGTCTTCGCGAGCGGCGAGTATCTGCGTATAGGTTCCGAGGGCGGCGGTGAAAAGGAGTTCGCCTTCGGCCGGCCACGCATGATCGATAACCGTTCTATCGAACGAGTCGGTGAGGTTTTGCACGGTACCGCCGGCAGCGGGAACCGTGAAGAGCTCGGTCTGCGAGTAGGGATAGCGTGGGTTCTGTGGCCCACGGAACGCCAGGGTGAGTCCGTCCGGCGACCAGACGGGATCCGTTTCGGGACCGGGCCGGTTCGTCAATTCCCGGGAGCGCCGCGACTCGAGGTCGAGAATTCTCAAGTTGTAGTTGAGGTAATCATCGATTTGGCCGGTGCCATTTGTGCTGAACGCAATCGAGCCTCCGTCCGGACTGACGGACAACTCGTGGATACCCGCGTCGCCACCCCAGACGTACTCGGTAGTACCCAGGGGTACCTGTACTTCCCAGAACTCTCGTTCACCGGTCGTTTCGTTGGCCGTCAGGGCGTAGATGAGCCCGTCCGGCGTCCAGTCGAAGTCGATCACACCTTCGGGGAAATCCCCCAGGCGAATCGGCTCGCCCTGAGAGCGGACGGCCAGAAACCAAAGCTGGGGTGTGCTTGTGGGCGCTGTCGATCGTCCAGTCGATAGGAAAGCGACGTAATCGGCATCCGGCGACCAGCGCGGAGCGGAAACGTAGCTGAACCCGGGTGTGGCCTGTCGCACGCCGCCGTTCGAATCCCACAGGTAAAGCGTCGTGTGGAATTCTGTTCCTTCAGGTTGTAGCTCCGTCAAGGTAAACGCGACGCCAGCGCCGCCCGGCGCTGCGCGAACCTCCCTCGGGCGCCTGAGCTCCAGGTACTCTTCGATGGCGATGGGCTGGGTCGCGTTCTGCGGGCTTTGAACGGCGAAGATGGCGGCGAGGAATGGGCCGATCATCGAGCCTACAGTTCGCCCCCGGGGATAGCCTCGTCGGCTGCTTTCTCCTTCAGTCCAGATACCCACTGGTCCGCGGTGATCAACCACGCGGTGGCTACGAGTGCCCAGATGATGAATGCCACGAATCCTCCAAGTATGGCGTTACGCCAGGTGAAGACGCGCTGAACCCCACGGGCCTCGGAGTGAAGCTCGATAGTAGAAGGATCCGAAAGGTCCGCGGCGTCGACCCGGAGCGCGGGATCGGAGCGACCCACCGTGGGGATTCCTTCTTGGACGGTGGCCGTAATCAGCACGATGGGCAGGCCCACGACCAGCAAGGCGGCGGCAAACGTGGCGAACCACGCCGGCAGGGCGTGCCTTTCGGCGATCTGTAGGCTCACAACGAAGGCGAACGCAGAGAACGCGATGTAGATGAGGAGTGCCTGCCAGAGCCAGCGCCTATGGACCTCGTGGAGGAATGGCTTCATTCGGTCCACGAACCACCTCCCCATTCGTAGTCGGGCGCCCATTCAAGAAAAGACTTCGTGAAATTACGACGGGTCATAATGGGTCCATCGAGCCGCAGGATCAACCGCTTTTCGTCGACCGATCACGGTGCCAACGAGGGATCGTAGGTGACGATGAACTCTAGGAACTTCGAAACCTCGATCATGTCTCTTCCAACGAAACGTATGCTATGCGAATCGGTGCGTTCGACGATCGACAGGTAGGCGAGCATCTCCGATGGGCGGTAGTTCTTGAAGCGGACATCGAGCGTTATGGGCGTCTCGAGCTCGTAGGGCTGGAAGTCGTCAAGTCGCCGCAGCGCCGTTGTCACTTTTTCGCGGATCAAGGCGAACGCGACCTCGGGCATCAACGTCTTGGCCGAGTGAAAGCTGATGGCTTCCTTCACGACAGCGCCCTCGATGTCACCCAAAAGGGATCGTGTTTCTTCGATGATGATGTCGTCGCCGGAGATCATGACCACGGGCACTCCAAAATGGCCGGCGATGGCAGCATTGATGCCGGCCTCGGGAACGGAGATGCCGTTCAGCCGGATATCGGCGAGGCGTCCACTGGAGATCGTGTGGGCTCGGACACCTGCTGGGTTGGTCGTACTTGCGTGATAGCCGATGAATATCGCGGCATCGAACGACGCATCGATGCCCTCCATCATCATCAAAGGACGGGGCCAAGATCGAATCAGGACCACGTCCCGCGGCAACTGCTCGATCAAGATGTTCTCACCGTTGCCATGGGAGTCGCTGATGACGATCTCGGTGGCGCCCGCCGCGAGGGCGCCCTCGATCGCGGCGTTGACCTCGGCGGTCATCAGTTCGCGGGCCTTGGCATACTCGAAGCCGGACGGGCCCAACTGGTCCGCTGTGACGACTCCAACCACGCCTTCCATGTCGGCGGATATGTAGACCTTGAGGCCCTCTTGTCCCGAGAGCGAGCTGATGCCAAGAAACAGGAGCAGAGGAATGAGACACAGTACACGTAGCTTCATTTGATCCTCGCAGGTTCATAGGCCCGACTGTATGCTGACCGGAAATCGAAGCTAGGGAATGAAGAAGCGCTGGGTCAACCGGGGCATTTCAGCGCGCCCGATACGAAATTGTTACAAAACGTTTACGTACCCTTCGTTTCGATTCTGTAATATGCTCTATAGTCAAAAGCGTAACCAGGAGGTCGAGACTGTCGCCATGGGCAAGTATCTGACGACAAGACAACAGCTTAGAGCATTCTTGCTGCTGGCACTCACGGGAGCGCTGTGGGTCGGATGTACGGCAGAGAGACCTTTGGCTGGCGGCGTTCATATCGACGGGTCCAGCACGGTCTACCCGATCACTGAGGCCATCGTCGAGAACTTTCAGGCCGCGCAGCCTAGTCTGCAGGTGGCCGTCGGTGTTTCTGGTACGGGCGGGGGCTTCAAGAAGTTCTGTTCTGGGGAGGCGGAGATCGCCGATGCGTCGCGTCAGATGAAGGCGAGCGAGTTGGAGCGGTGCCGCGACAACGGTGTTGACCCGATCGAACTCTCCATCGCCTTGGACGGATTGTCGGTTGTTGTGAATCCGGCGAACGATTTCGTTTCGTGCCTGTCAGTGGATGAACTCAAGAAGATCTGGGAGCCCGGGAGTTCGATCGACTCGTGGAATCAGGTCAGGTCCGAGTGGCCGGATGTCAGGCTTTCGCTCTTTGGGCCGGGCACCGACTCGGGGTCGTTCGACTATTTCACGAGAGCCATCGTAGGCGAAGAGGATGCGAGTCGGCCGGACTTCGCTGCGAGTGAGGACGACAACGTGCTGGTACACGGTGTTTCGGGCGAGCGAGGCGCGCTCGGCTATTTTGGCCACGCCTACTACGTCGAGAGTGCGGACTTGTTGAAGCTGGTATCGGTCGACGCCGGCGAGGGCTGTGTGCTGCCTACCGCTGTGACCATCGCCAGCGGCGAATACAGACCGCTGACGCGGCCTCTGTTCGTCTACATCGATCGTGCGGCCCTCGAGCGTGAGGAGGTAGTCGGGTTCGTCAAGTACTACCTCGCCAATGTCGGTGCGCTGGCTTCGGAAGTGGGCTACGTACCGTTCTCCTCGGAACATTACGAAGAGATACTGAGCGAGATAGGATGACAATCGCGTGTCGGACGTTGTAGCGAACTCGCCGGTGAGACCGGCGGACCCGAATTCGGGCGGGCATCCGCTGGCGCTTTCCCGCGCCAGACGGTGGCGCGAGAGAGCTATCCGCAGTGCGCTGCTCGCTTGTGGATTGGTTTCGATCTTAACGACGGCGGGAATCGTCGTCGTTCTGGTGTGGGAATCGATCGGGTTCTTCCGTGAAGTATCGCCTTGGGAATTCTTGACCGGTTCGCAGTGGACACCGCTCTTCAAGCCACAGAATTTCGGCGTTTTGCCGCTTGTTGCCGGCTCGTTCTTGGTTGCCGTTGGAGCGTCGCTGATCGCGCTGCCGGTCGGCTTGGCGAGCGCGATCTACTTGGCTGAGTATGCGCCGCGGAGAGCACGGAAGATCCTCAAGCCGGTACTGGAAGTGCTGGCGGGGATTCCGACCGTTGTGTACGGCTATTTCGCTTTGACCTTTATCACGCCGTTCATCCGACAGGTGTTCCCCAATACTGGGGTCTTCAACGCAGCGAGCGCATCGATCGTTGTGGGGATCATGATCATCCCGATGGTGGCGTCTTTGTCGGAGGACGCGCTGCGGGCCGTGCCCCGGAGCCTACGCGAGGCCTCGTTTGGCCTAGGCGCCACGAAGTTCGAGACCGTGACACGGGTGGTAGTCCCGGCAGCGCTGTCGGGTGTGATTGCGTCGTTCATCCTCGCTGTCTCGAGGGCCATCGGTGAAACGATGGCGGTGACTTTGGCCGCCGGTGCAACACCTAAGCTCACGGTCAATCCGCTGGAGAGCATACAGACGATGACTGCGTACATCGTGCAGGTTAGCCTCGGTGACACGCCGTTCGGTACGATCGAATACAAGACGATCTTCGCGGTGGGCTTGTTGTTGTTCATGATCACGCTGGCGATGAACATCGCCAGCCGTTTCGTGCTGCGGCGTTTCCGGGAGGTGTACGAGTGACGACCGTGAGCGGGGCGGCCACGTCGCATTTCGATGCGCAGCCGAAAAAGCGGCGGTTGGTAGGCGAGATCTTTCTATGGATCTGTTTCGCGGCCACCTCTTTTGCGGTGATTCTCTTGGCGATCCTGCTCATCGACATTTTGAGACAAGGTGCTGGAAGGCTCGCGGTCGATTTCTTGACGCACTATCCCTCGCGATTCCCCGAGCGGGCGGGGATCAAGTCGGCGCTTTTTGGAACCATGTGGGTAGTGGGATTCACGGGTCTATTGTCGTTTCCGCTTGGTGTGGGTACGGCCATCTACCTCGAGGAATACGCACCTCGCAACTGGCTGACGCGGGTGATCGAGACGAATATCGCGAACCTGGCCGGAGTACCGTCCATTGTCTATGGCGTGCTGGGACTGGCTGTTTTCGTCAGAGCGATGGCCTTGGGCCGGAGCGTGTTGGCCGGAGCGGCCACGTTGGCATTGTTGATTCTGCCGATCGTGATCATTTCGGCCCAGGAAGCGATCCGTGCGGTCCCCCCGTCCATCAGGCAAGCGGGCCTCGGCGTCGGTGCCACGAAGTGGCAAGCCTTGCAGCACCTGGTATTGCCTATCGCGTTCCCGGGGATTCTGACCGGTATGATCCTGGCCCTGTCACGGGCCATCGGCGAGACGGCTCCGCTCATCATGATCGGCGCGCTAACGTTCATTGCGTTCACGCCGAATACGCCGTTGGACGAGTTCACGGTGCTGCCGATTCAGATCTTCAACTGGGCTGCGAGGCCGCAGGCTGGCTTCCACGAGCTCGCCGCTGCGGGGATCATTGTCCTGCTTGTCGCCTTGCTCTCGATGAACGCGCTGGCCATCGTGCTTAGAAATCGACTTCGGAAGGAACTATGAGTCAGGCGGAAGAAACCGCAACGGCCGGGGCCGAGCGGGGCCACGTGAAGCTGAAAGCTATGAACGCGGACGTCGGCGGCGACGTAGGACGTGTGCCGGATGACCTCACGGGCGACCCTCGCCACATCATGACGCACGTCGACCCGGTGCTGGAGACGCGCGACGTGAATATCTACTATGCATCGGCAAAGACGATCCACGAGATTTCTGTGACGATCCCACGCAAGAGGATCACGGCTCTGATCGGACCCTCCGGTAGCGGAAAGAGCACCCTGTTGCGGGCCTTCAATCGAATGAACGACGTGATTCCCATTGCTTGGAACGAAGGCCAAGTCTTGTTCAACGGTGATGAACTCTACGCACCGGAGGTGGACCCGGTAGAGGTTCGCCGACGCATCGGCATGGTGTTCCAGAAGCCCAACCCTTTTCCGAAGTCTGTGTTCGACAATGTAGCGTTCGGGCTTCGCATCAACCGCTACACCGGTGATACCGCCGATCGGGTCGAGGAAGCTCTACGCGGTGCGGCTTTGTGGGATGAGGTCAAGGACCGATTGAAGGACAGCGCCTTGGGACTGTCCGGTGGCCAACAGCAAAGGTTGTGCATCGCACGAGCCTTGGCTGTGGAACCTGAGGTCATCCTGATGGACGAACCAGCCAGCGCGCTGGATCCGATCGCAACGAGCCGGATCGAGGAACTGATGCAGGAGTTGAAAGAGAACTACACGATCGTCATCGTGACTCACAATATGCAGCAGGCGGCACGTGTGGCGGACTACACCGCGTTTATGAATCTGGGCCGCCTGATCGAGTACGGAGAAACGCAGAAGATCTTCACCAGCCCGGACGATGAGCGCACGGAAGCGTACATCACGGGACGGTTCGGCTAAGGGGTAGGTCACATGACGCGCACGCACTTCGAATATCAACTGGATGAGCTGACCGGGCGCCTCGTCGCCATGTCTCGCATGATCGAGGGATTGATCGAGATGTCTCTCGAAGCGATCCAAGAAAAGGATGCAACGAAGGCCCAAGCTGTCGTGCTCGGTGACCGAGAGGTCGATGCGACGGAGGTCGAGATCGAGGAGGCCTGCGTCGAGTTGCTGGCGTTGCAACAGCCGATGGCCGGTGACCTGCGGCGGTTGATCGCGATCCTCAAGATCAACAACGACCTGGAAAGAATCGGCGATCACGCGGTCAACATCGCCGAGACCGGCTTACGCCTTATTGAGCGGAACAGCGGTTGGGCTTTGCCCATTGAGCTCTCCGAGGCAGGGGCTATCGCGCAGGGCATGTTGCGCGATGTGCTCGACTCGTTCGTGCAGCAGGACGCGGATAAAGCTCGCATGGTCCTCGATCGCGATGACCGCGTGGACCAATTGCACGAGGCGCATCTTCGATCGGCGATCACGATGATGATGGAATCGCCAGGACTGATCAGCACCGGGCTGTCGTTCATTCTGATCGGCCGGAATATCGAGCGAGTCGCTGACCTGGCGACCAATATCGGCGAGGACGTCGTCTATCTGGTCGAGGGGAAGACGATTCGACACCCGCTGGTGGTGGAGGACCACTAGAACACCAGCCCTGCCATCTTCACCTGCGTCGCCAGCGACTCCACAAGATCAAGGCCATACTCACGGGACAGGTCGATCGATCTGGCCTCGTGCCAGTCGTAGGGGTTGCCGGCCGTTTCGATGGCGACGGTCCCGAGGCCGAGCCGGCGTTGAAAAGGCGTCTGCTTCAGGTGCAACGCTTGGATTTTGGGGATGGGCACGATGTAGGTGCGTTGTGTCCAGAGTCCCTCGCGGGTCAGAACGTAAGAGCCCGATCGAGCGTGACCCAGATGGCGATAGTGGGCGGTGGCCAGAAACCAGGCCGGTATCAGCGCGAGCAGACCCAGGATGAAGCGCGGATCCAGGAAGACCACCGCCAACCCGGTCGACACCATCACGGCCAGGGCCCGGCGAATGAAGAAGCGACGCTGGGCTCTCGGGTGCGAGGGTTTCCACTCGACTCTCTCCCACTCGAAATCGGGGAAGACGGCGGCCAAATAGCCACCGATCTCGTCGATCCGCGTGATGGGTGTGAGAGTCTCCACACGCTCGTCCGCCTTCACGCCTGGGCCGTAGCCCGCCGTTTGGACTCTCAACGATGCCAGGCGCAACCAACGTCGGAGGATGGGTTGCTCGATCTGAACGTTCTGCACGCGAACCCGGCGGAACCCCTTCTCGCGCCGTGTGAAGAGTCCGTACCCGACTTGCAGCTCACCGTCGGCGCTCGCCAAGTAGAAATCGAAATAGCGCACGACGTTGGCCACGATGGACAACCCCCAACCGGCCAGACCGAAGAACAGAAGCAGCGCTACGGCCCCGATTGCGAAGGCTACGGTATCGTGTTGCGCGGTCTGGATCAGGCTTTCCGCAGCGGCTTCGGGCGCCATGTACTCTGGCGGTATGAACCGCGCCAGCAGCCAGTCGGTGGGCATGAAATCGAGGAAATAGTCCCCCCCCAAAAGTGCGGCGACCAAGAGTCCCGCCCGATTCGATGTCGCGCCGGCGATTACGAGGTCCAACACCGGCACCCGTAGTTTCACCGACAAGGGCTGAGCGAGGAGCGACCGCGGTCTGCCGTCGTCTGTCGCTGCGTCGGCGCCTGCCTCTGCTGGAAAGAGAGCTGCTGGCGTTGCCATTAAAACTTCTCTCAGCCGCTCGCCCTCACGCCGGCTAACGACGTGGAGCAACGCCTCGGTCCCTTGCCCACCGGCTGTCTCCACGCGGGCCGTGACGACACCGAGGACCTGCTGTACCAAGCCGGCGCGCAAGTCGATGTTCTGGATACGTGAGCGCGGGATCACGCGTCGTTGCCGGAATAAGACGCCGTGATGGACGATGATGCTGTCGTCCGTGACCCTGTAGCGATACCGCAGGTATCCGATTGTAATCCAGAGAGCGATGACCGCGGCGGCGATGACCAATATGGGAACGGTCGGGCCTCCAAACTGCGCGGCCAGTGCCCCGATGACGAAGGCATAGAGCAACTGGACCGATCGGAGCACTGGTGTAACAGGATGGAGTCGGAGCCAGCCGTCCTGCGGGTCAAACGTGCTCATCCAGCTCCTCGAGTCGTGCGAGCTCTTCGCGCAGCGCTTCAGCCTCCTCGGAGGCCAGCCCGGGGATCTCCGCGTCGGCCCCGCGTGTGCCTGCCGTGAAGATGATCAGCGAGCTGAGTCCGAACCAGCGTTGCATTGGAGAGGTCCGTGTGTCTACGTGCTGCACGCGCACGCGCGGGATTAGCGAGCGTGAACGCCAGACGACGCCCTTCTGGATGACCACTCGATCGGGCCGCACCTCCCATCGCCAGAAGCGGTAACGCAGAGGGGGCCAGGCGAAGGACAGGAGCAGGCCGAAGAGGACCACGAGGCCGGCAGATGACCCAGGAATAACGATGCGGGCCCCCCAGCGGGCGAGTACCCAGAACTCGAGAGCGGCAAGCACCGCCGCGAGCACCGCGGTGGTGATCAAGCCGGTCAGGCGCCAGACAGCGATGACTCGTGGGTGCAGGTTGTTCACTGCGATAATCGGTCGTTCAATGGATCCCGCGATTCGTGCACGAGGGGCACATGTAGGGCATACTGGGATGAGCGTCAACTGTTGTCGGATCCTTGGGTGGGCTAATGTGGCGCCACTGAGCGTCCTTGGTGTGTCTTTTGGAGGCCGCGGGCGCAGCGCGGCGTTGACGTCGACGATTAGCGGGGGGGCGTTGCGGCGAGGAGAGATCGATGGTGATTCCTGTATACCCTGGTGAGGTTCCCAGTCTTTCCACGGCTCAAATGGTGGAGGTGGATCGGCTGATGATTGAGAAGTATCGGATCGAGCTGATCCAGATGATGGAGAACGCGGGGCGCAACTTAGCGCACCTGTCGCGGACTCGCTTCCTCGGGGGAGATCCTTCGGATAAGAGTGTGATTGTGGCCGCCGGCAGCGGTGCGGTGAGACTCTTAGAGGTTTGCCCGGCCGGTAAGAAACGCATGGATGCCCAGGCCTTCCTCAACGGAGCCCGTCTCTCTCCCGGTACCAGACTTACCG
>Ga0209536_100001814_pt1 | contig 35025 bp, 27 predicted proteins | sample DeeMarSeWOR28_12_FD_187461 | JGI IMG/M metagenome (GOLD analysis project Ga0209536, IMG submission 187461) | Marine sediment microbial communities from White Oak River estuary, North Carolina - WOR-2-8_12 (SPAdes) (version 2) | ecosystem: Environmental > Aquatic > Marine > Intertidal zone >...
GCACAGATTGAGTCAATTGAAGGCATGTCAATTGAAATCGGAGCACTGGATATCACTTTTTACAGAGATGATCTCAATACAAAGGATGAACAGCCTTTTGTCAAGGAAACAGATATTCAGTTCTCGATCAATGGCAAGACCGTCGTCATTGTTGATGATGTACTGTTTACGGGAAGAAGTATTCGTGCAGCCCTCGATGCTCTCGTCGATTTTGGCCGGGCAGACAATATTCAACTTGCTGTTCTCATAGACAGGGGGCACCGGGAATTGCCTATTCGGCCGGATTATGTGGGCAAAAACATACCTACTGCCTTTGATGACCGTATAGACGTAATCCTTCAGGAGGACGATACTGACAACAGAGTGACCCTTGTTAGTGATTAAAATGATGGCACATTGTATGGACTATGTTTAAATCGAAACATCTTCTCGGTATTAAAGAACTATCACCTGATGAGATCAACCACATTCTTGATACTTCTTCCGGTTTCAGAGACGTACTAAGAAGGGATATTAAAAAGGTCCCTCCTCTCAGAGGGAAAACGGTCATCAGTCTTTTCTTTGAACCTTCTACGAGAACAAGGACATCCTTTGCTCTCGCTGCCAAAAGACTTTCTGCCGATGATGTGAACTTTTCAGTTACCTCAAGCAGTGTTGTCAAGGGAGAGTCAATTCAGGATACTGCCCTGACGATCCAGGCCCTTGGTGCTGATTTTGTTGTTATCCGGCACAAGTCATCAGGTGTTCCCCATATACTGAGTAAAATACTGAATGCATCTGTCGTCAATGCAGGAGACGGGGCAAATGAACACCCCACCCAGGCACTTCTTGATCTGTTTACAATTCGATCACACAAAAAAAAATTCAAAGGTCTCACCGTATCGATAATAGGTGATATTGCACACAGCAGGGTAGCAAAATCAAATATCTATGGTCTTACTAAACTGGGGGCGCATGTTCGGGTGATCTGTCCTCCGACCCTGATGCCGGCTGAAATTGACAAGATGGGCGTTGAGGTTTTTCACTCAATAGATAAAGGGGTCAGAAACGCAGATGTTCTCATGACACTCAGGCTGCAGCTTGAGCGTCAGAGCACAGGTTTTCTGCCTTCACTGAGAGAGTATTTTAAATTGTATGGTTTAACTCAGGAGAGATTAGGTCTTGCAAAAAAGAACGCTATTGTAATGCATCCGGGCCCCATGAACAGAGGGGTTGAAATTGCATCCGACGTTGCAGACGGACCTCAGTCAGTGATCCTTGAACAGGTCACAAACGGTATAGCCGTGCGCATGGCTGTTCTCTATCTCCTTGCAGGAGTAAAAAAGTGAAGCTTGTAATCAAGAACGGAAGGGTCATCGATCCCTCCCAGAATATTGACGGCTACAAGGATATCTATGTTGAAAAGGGTAAAATCCAGGGCCTCTACGCACAAGGAAAAGCCCCGAAGGCATCAAAAATAATCGATGCATCAAAGTGCATTGTAATCCCGGGCCTGGTGGACATGCACGTTCATTTAAGGGAACCTGGTTTTGAACACAAAGAGACCATACAGTCGGGGACAACAGCAGCTGCACGGGGAGGATTCACCTCTGTGTGCTGCATGCCGAATACAAATCCCGTCAATGATACAATTTCAGTTACTGAATTTATCATTGACCGGGCCCGAAAAGTAGGGTCCTGTACCGTATTCCCCATAGCAGCTATTACGAAAGGACAGATGGGCGAAGAACTTACGGAACTAGAGGCCCTGATGAAAGCCGGTTGCATCGCTTTTTCTGATGATGGAAGGCCCGTTGCCAACAGTCTTATTATGAGGCGTGCCCTTGAGTACTCAAAAATCTTTAATGTACCCATAATATCTCATTGTGAAGATGCACAGCTCTCTGAAGGCGGCGTAATGAACGAAGGGCTTGTTTCAACCATAGTCGGGTTACAGGGAATTCCGAAGGCCGCAGAAGAGATCATGGTCGCTCGGGACCTGGCCCTCTGTGAGCTCACAGGAGGAAGACTTCATATTGCACATGTCTCTACAAAAGGTTCTGTAAACATGATACGAAATGCCAAGGCACGTGGTGTCAATGTAACGGCAGAAACCTGCCCCCACTATTTCTCGATTCATGATGAGTCGCTCATCAGTTATGACACAAATCTCAAAGTCAATCCTCCAATCCGGACAGCAGAGGATATGGCAGGTATAAAGGAAGGCGTCAAAGATGGTACAATTGATGTCATCGCAACTGACCATGCACCCCATCATATCGATGATAAGAACATTGAATTTGATGCGGCAGCCTTTGGAATATCCGGACTTGAAACGGCCTTTGCATTAAGTTACCATCTCGTGACGGAGAATGTTATCGACTTAAGGCGGCTTATCACTATGATGAGCCTAACCCCCTGTAAGTTATTGAATATTTCAAAGGGAACCCTCAGTGAAGGTGCAGATGCTGATATTACAGTTATCAATACTGAAAAGACCTTTAAAGTCGATGCAGCAAAGTTTCAATCAAAGGGGAGAAATACTCCTTTCAACAAGTGGGTGTTAAAGGGTACTGTGGAGCATACAGTCTCAATGGGAAGAGTTTTTGACTGGTCTTAGCACCTCATTAAACTTTATCTGACGAGGAGATTTTTACTGTGTTGTCTAAAGAAGGAAGAAAAGCGCGTTTGGTACTCGCTGATGGAACAGTTTTTGAAGGCCTGGGATTCGGGGCTGAGGGCGAGGCTGTCGGCGAAGTGGTTTTTAATACATCAATGACCGGTTATCAGGAAATTATTACTGACCCCTCGTATAAAGGTCAGATCGTGTCCATGACCTATTCGCAGATTGGGAATTACGGGATCAACTCTGACGATGTTGAATCATCCGGACCACAACTGGAGGGCTTTATTGCAAAAGAGTTTTTTGATTTTCCGAGCAACTGGCGTTCAGAAACGAACCTTGGAGACTACCTGAGTAAGCACGGCAAGGTTGGCATTCATGGAATTGATACCCGTGCGCTCACCAGTCATGTAAGAGACAATGGGGTTCAGATGGGGATAATTTCCACAACAGATACTGATCCTGAAAACCTCCTGGCAAAAGTACGGCGTCACCCCGGCATATCCTCATTAGATCTTGTGAGCGAGGTGACAACAGATACAGTGTATCATTGGGACAGACCGCTCTGGCAGCTTCACCCGCAGAATAAAATTATTGAAACAAAGGATCGTCCATCTGTTGTCGTTTATGATTTCGGTATTAAGCAGAACATCCTTCGTCATCTTGTTGGAGCCGGTTTTGCGGTAACCGTTGTCCCTGCCAGAACACCTGCAGAGAAAGCGCTGGAAATGGCTGACAGCATTGTGCTCAGCAACGGTCCCGGCGATCCACAGTCAGCACCCTATGCCGTGGAAACAGTAAAAAAACTGATTGGCAAAAAACCTGTTTTGGGCATATGCCTGGGTCATCAGATACTCGGCCTTGCACTTGGAGGAAAAACATATAAACTCAAGTTCGGACATCACGGGGGCAACCACCCCGTCATGGACCTTGCAACAGGAAAAGTTGAGATTACATCCCAGAATCACAATTACTGTGTTGACATACAGAGTCTGAACGACCAGGTCGAGCTTACTCACAGAAATCTGTATGACGGTACAGAGGAGGGCATGAAGCATAGGGATATGCCGATCCTGTCCTTTCAGCACCATCCTGAAGCCGGGCCGGGACCAAATGATTCCGGCTATATTTTCAATACATTCAGAGATCTGGTCAAAAACTGGTAAATGATGAACAGCCATGAACAGCTACCGACTCAAAAAGGAGAATAACAGATTGGTCTTTTCAACACAGTCATTCAGGGCAGAAAAATCAAGTGTTCTGCACGAAGGCGTCTATACGAAAGAGTTTGCTTCCATGCTCACAGCCACCGCATTGAGCGTGCCTGTTTACATAGCAGTATCTTTTTTTGCTGATACATTGGCGCTGAGGATTCTGTCTGTAATTATATTATTTGTTCTGTCCTTTCTTGCTGCAAAGAAATATGTATTCAGAGAGGACTTTCTTGAGGCAATATTTGACAGAGCCAGCAAAACAGTCTTCATAAAACAGTCGGGGTTCCTGTCAGTCAGGAAAGAAACAATACCCTTTGAGGATATCGGGTCGGTCGAAATTGGAAGCAGAACATTTGATCCTGTAAACCTTGACGGTATTCAATTCGTACAGAAAATCTCAGCCCAGCACGGAAGCGCTGTTCCCGGCCTGAGCGAAAGTGAAGAGTTTGTAACCCTTTTACTGAAAGAAAATAATGGTACTGAACACACCATATTCGCAGGAAGAATTAAAGATGAACCGGAAATCCCGCTGAATGAAATAAAGAAAGTACTGGATATCACAAATGCCTAAAAGAACAGACATAGAAAGCATCCTTCTTATCGGCTCAGGACCGATCATTATAGGCCAGGCCTGTGAGTTTGACTACTCTGGCACACAGGCCTGCAAGGCCCTCAGGGAAGAGGGATACAAAGTTATCCTTGTCAACTCCAATCCTGCTACCATCATGACTGACCCGGACACAGCAGATGTTACCTATGTGGAACCGCTGACTGCTGAAATACTTGAGCTGATCATTCAGGAAGAACGTCCTGATGCATTGCTCCCCACAATGGGTGGACAGACTGCCCTGAATCTCGCGGTGTCCCTGTCTGAAAGCGGCGTTCTTGAAAAACATGGAGTTGAACTTATCGGTGCCAAACTACCTGCGATCAAGAAGGCAGAAGACAGAGAGCTCTTTAAAGATGCCATGAAAAAGATTGGTCTGGATACGCCAAGAAGCAGCCACGTCAACACCTATGATGAGGGGATACAGGCTCTGGACTATCTCAGGTTTCCCCTCATACTCCGGCCTTCCTTTACACTGGGCGGCACAGGCGGAAGCATTGCATATGAGAGATCGGAATATGATGAGAAACTCAGGAATGCCCTTAAATTGAGTCCTGTCAGCCAGGTGCTGGTGGAGGAGTCGGTCCTCGGGTGGAAGGAATATGAGCTTGAGGTCATGCGTGACAATAAAGATAATGTTGTGATTATCTGTTCCATTGAAAACTTTGACCCCATGGGAATCCATACAGGAGATTCCATCACTGTTGCTCCCGCCCAGACACTCTCTGACAAGGAATATCAGATTATGAGGGACGCCTCCATAGCAATTATCCGTGAAATAGGTGTTGATACCGGAGGTTCCAATATTCAGTTTGCCGTAAACCCTGACAATGGAGACATGATAGTCATAGAAATGAACCCCAGGGTTTCAAGAAGCTCGGCATTGGCCTCAAAGGCAACAGGATTCCCCATTGCAAAGATTGCTGCCAAGCTTGCCGTTGGACTTACCCTTGATGAAGTCCCGAACGATATAACAAAGGAAACCCCGGCTTCCTTTGAGCCGACAATCGACTACGTCGTCACCAAGTTCCCCCGTTTCGCCTTTGAAAAATTCCCGGAAGCAGATGCCACCCTTATGACGCAGATGAAGTCTGTGGGGGAGGCCATGTCAATCGGCAGGACATTCAAGGAATCTCTCATGAAGGCAATCCGCAGCCTTGAAATAGACAGTTACGGATTTGACCTTATTGAAACTGATATGGATACGATCAAATCCAAACTCAAAGTCCCCGGCTGGGACCGGCTCTGGTATCTTGCACAGGCCATGAAGGCAGGAATGGGATTTGATGAGATATTCGAATTGACGAAATTCGATCCCTGGTTTCTGTACAATGTGAAAGAACTTGTGGATTTTGATACCCGAATTGCGGAATATGGTAAGAACAGCAATGGGACCATTCCGGAAGAACTGCTCAGAGAAGCAAAATCGTACGGTTTTTCTGACAGAAGGATTGCGGCATTAATCGGACTTTCGGAAAAGGATATACGGCATCAGAGAAACACTCTTGGTCTCAGGGCCGTGTATAAAATGGTGGACACCTGCGGAGCTGAATTCAGGGCCTATACACCCTATCTCTACTCTACCTACGAAACACCCTTTTACAGAATACAGAACCCGGAACCCAGAACTCAGACTAAGGATGACACTATTGATAAAAAGAACATACAGTCCAGCCTGGTTCCTCACGTAGAATGCGAAGCACGTCCAACAGACAAAAAGAAAATTATTATTCTCGGAAGCGGCCCGAACAGGATCGGTCAGGGGATTGAATTCGATTACTGCTGCGTTCATGCGGTTTTTGCCCTTCAAGAACTTGGCTACGAAACAATAATGGTCAACTGTAATCCTGAGACCGTGAGCACTGACTACGACACTGCCGACCGTCTTTACTTTGAGCCCCTGACACTTGAAGATGTACTGAATATAATTGACACGGAGAAACCGGAAGGCGTTATTGTCCAGTTTGGCGGACAGACACCGTTAAAACTGGCTGTGCCCCTGGAAAAGGAGGGAGTCAGGATACTCGGCACCTCTCCTGATTCCATTGATAGAGCAGAAGACAGAAAGAGGTTTAAGGAAATTTTACACAAACTCAATCTCAAGCAGCCAGAAAGTGAGACTGTCCTGTCTGTTGATGAAGCTGTGAAGGCTGCAAAGGCAATCGGGTATCCGGTCATGGTACGACCCTCGTACGTCCTCGGCGGAAGGGCAATGGAAATAGTCTATGACGAAGAAAGCCTTCACGACTACATGAAGCGGGCAGTGAAGGCCTCTCCCGAGCATCCTGTCCTCGTTGACAAGTATCTTGAGGATGCCATTGAAATAGATGTTGATGCCATTTGTGACGGCAGGAAAGTCATTATTGGAGGCATAATGGAACACATTGAGGAGGCTGGAATTCACTCTGGTGATTCAGCCTGTTCATTACCGCCCTACTCCCTTTCTTCAGAGATACTTGAAGGCATCAAATCCGAAACAAAGGCTCTTGCAGAGGAACTGAATGTCGTTGGACTGATGAATATACAGTTTGCGGTCAAGGATAATAAGGTCTACATCCTGGAAGTCAATCCAAGGGCCTCCCGGACAATCCCCTATGTCAGCAAATCCATCGGCGTTCCGCTTGCAAAAATGGCTGCAAAAGTGATGGTTGGAAAAACACTGGATGAACTGGGACTCTCTTCAGAACGCTCAATAAATCATTTCACCGTCAAGGAGGCAGTATTCCCCTTTGACCGTTTTGCAGGGGTCGATACACTTCTGGGGCCGGAAATGAAATCAACTGGTGAAGTTATGGGGATCGATACAGACTTTGCCAGGGCCTATGCAAAGGCCCAGACTTCTGCGAACAACACCATGCCGCTCCAGGGCAGGATATTTATCAGCGTAAAAGACAAGGACAAACCGGCTCTCTCTCCTATGGTCAGCAAACTGGCATCACTTGGATTTTCGCTGGTAGCTACAAAGGGAACTGCCTTCTACCTGAAACAGAATGGCATTAACGTAGAAACGATAAACAAAGTCATGGAGGGCAGCCCTCATTGCGTTGACCTTATAAAGGAAAAGAAGGTAGATTTTATCATTAATACGGTAACGGGAGCAAAGGCACAGAAGGACTCATTCTCAATACGGGAAGCAGCACTGCAGCACAATATACCGTACACCACCACCGTTGCAGGTGCCCGTGCAACGATCAACGCCATTGAGCAGGTTCTGAAAAAACAGATACATGTAAAGTCCCTTCAGCAATATCACCAGGTATAAGGTACAGCATTGAACTTTACTTTAAAAGGCAGGGATTGGTAAAATTTTCAGATGAAAAAAATGCCTATAACGCCAGATGGATATCAAAGAATAAAGAAAGAACTTGATAACCTCATTAAGGTAGAAAGACCGGCAAATGTCAAAGCAATAGCAGAGGCACGGGCCCATGGCGATTTATCAGAAAATGCCGAATATCATGCTGCCAAAGAGAGGCAGTCATTCATTGCAGGAAAAATCAATGAACTTCAGGCAAGGATAGCAACGTCTCAGGTCATTGATCCATCAACAATTTCACAGGACAGGATTGCCTTTGGTGCTACCGTTAAACTCCTGGATGTTGAAACGGATGAGGAGAGAGAGTATCAGCTTGTAGGTCCTGATGAATCGGATATAAAAAACAATAAGGTCTCTATCACATCACCAATTGGCAAATCGCTGATCGGCAAAAAAGAAGGCGATGAGGTTAAAGTCAAGGCACCGGCAAGAACAATTGAGTACGAAATTTTAGAGATACGTTTTGAGTAGATTATTTCAGGCAACTGTCATTGAAAACAGACTGCTTAGCAAAGCTCATTACCTTCTGACTCTCCGCCCGCTCCATAAAATACAACAACCTGAGCCAGGCAATTTTTTCATGCTCAGCGTGAATAAAGGCAATGATCCTCTTCTGAAACGGCCCTTCAGCATTCATCAGTTTTGCAATGGAGATATCAAAATACTGTATCGTGTCGTCGGGAAAGGCACGGAACTCCTGAGCAACTGCAGTGAGGGAAGTACACTGGAAGCGCTCGGCCCCCTTGGAAATAAATTCCCTGCCCCTTCAAAGAAAAAGAGGATCATACTTGTCGCAGGAGGTATGGGAGTTGCACCGCTGTTTTATCTTGCGGAAAAACTGAAGAAGAGAGGTCCTGTGTTCTTTTACGGAGCCCGCACAGCAGATGAAGTTCTTTTAGTTTCCGGACTGAAGACACTGGGTATCATACCAACCATTTCAACAGATGACGGATCGCTTGGAAAGAAAGGCAACATCATTTCCGTGCTCAATAAATCCATGCTGCAGAGATCGGAATCCTGTGAAAACCTCATACTCTATGCATGCGGTCCTGAACCAATGCTCAAAGCTTTATCCCGTCTTTCAAATAAACTGAACATACCATGCAATGTCTCAGTTGAGCAGCATATGGCATGTGGAATAGGAACATGCCTGGGATGTATTGTCAAAACCCATAAAGGGCATAAACGGGTCTGCAGGGAAGGACCTGTATTCAAGAGCGATGATATTGTCTGGGATTGAATTACCGACGGTACTCAAAGTATATTTTATTGTTATTTCGACGGTCAGGAGAAATCTTGATTCTTTTCGTCTTAAGATTCCCCGTCTCCTGTCGACTCCCCGGAATGACGTAAGTGATGAATGTGTCCATGAAAAGTAATATAGACCTTTCAGTAAAGATCGGCACACTCAAACTCAAAAATCCGGTTATGACCGCATCAGGCACCTTCGGTTATGGAGATGAGTACTCCGAATTTGTCGATATACATAAATTGGGAGCAGTCGTGGTGAAGGGACTGTCCCTGAAACCGAAGGAGGGTAATCCGCCTCCGAGAATCGTCGAAACCCCTTCGGGCATGCTGAATGCCATTGGACTACAGAATATCGGGATCGATGCCTTTGTAAAGAGGAAGCTTCCCTACCTGAGAGAAGTCAGGGCAAAGGTCATTGCCAATTTTTTCGGTGACTCTGTCAGGGAGTACGTACAGGCTGCTGAGAAACTGAGCGCAGCCGACGGTATACATGCCCTTGAGATGAATATTTCCTGTCCGAACAAGCAGGAGGGATGGATTGTATTCGGAACAGATCCCAGGGCGGCCTATGAGGTAGTGAGTGCCGTCCGCAAGGCTACAACACTTCCCCTCATCGTAAAATTATCTCCGAATGTAACCGATATAGCAGCCATGGCCCGGACAGCAGAGGATGCCGGTGCAGATGCACTATCATTGATTAACACCCTGACCGGTATGGCCATAGACATCCGGAATGGAAAACCAAAACTGGCGAATACCGTCGGAGGACTCTCAGGTCCCGCCATTCGTCCCGTTGCAGTAAGGATGGTCTACGAGTGCTACAGAAAAGTTAAAATCCCGATTATTGGCATGGGGGGGATACTATCTGCAGATGATGTCATTGAATTTATGCTGGCAGGTGCTGCAGCAGTAGCCGTTGGTACCGGCAATTTTATCAATCCCCGTATTACCATGGACATACTTGGTGAATTAAAGATATACATGAAATCACAGGGTATTCATTCAATAAGCAGATTGACAGGAGGTGCCCATTGTTAGAAGAGCCCATTATTACACTGACAACTGATTTTGGTCTCAAAGACCCCTTCGTTGGCCTTATGAAAGGTGTGATCCTTGGAATCAATCCCAAGGCACGTATTATCGACATTACTCACAGTGTCCAGAGACACAATATATACGAAGCATCTCAAGTACTTGACATGAGCTATAAATTCTTCCCCACGACTACCTTGCATATTGTTGTTGTCGATCCGGGTGTTGGCAGCAACAGGCGTCCCATAATGGTCGCAACTGATAAATATTATTTTATAGGTCCTGATAACGGCGTATTTTCAACGATCTATGAGGATGCAGCATCAGGATTCATGAGGGTCTTTCATTTAACTGCCTCGCACTATTTTTTACCCATGAGCGGCTCTACCTTTCATGGCAGAGACATATTTGCTCCTGTGGCAGCCTATCTTTCAAAGGGGGTTGGCACTGACAAGTTCGGGGAACAGATCGATGATTACCATCGTATCTCTGTTCCACGGCCAGTCAAATCAGGGAACTCGATTTCAGGGGAAATAATCGCCATTGACAGCTTCGGTAATGCAATAACCAATATTAAAAGAGAAGACATCACCGCCCATGTTTCAGCGGATTCCGCGGAGCGGTGCAGTATTGCATTCAACAATATTGAGACAACTATGGTACATTATTATGCTGAGCATCAAGGCTCGGAGCTGTCCGCAATCATCAACAGTTTTGGGAATCTCGAGCTTTTTGTTTTTCAGGGCAGTGCAGCAGACAAGTTTCATATTAAAATCGGTGACAGAATGAGTGTGAATTTACCGGATATCCAATGAGAATATTATTAATAGGAAATTTTTCTCCTCCCTATGAGGAGGAGAGCCTTCACAATATTACCTTTCTCAGGAAACTGGAGGAAGACGGACATGATTGCACCGTAATCAATATTGCTGAACGTCCTGCTACTCAGAAAAATTTCATCGATGGTAAAAATTATTTTATATTTTTATTTACCCTGCTTCGCGCCTGCTGGAAAAAAGATGTGCTCCATTTTTTTACAAAAGGGTATCTTCGTATGGGGCTTTTAATGCTCCTGACGTCCATACTGATCGGGACGCTGTATCGAATCAGAACATTTATAACGATTCATTCAGAGCTTTTTTCAATAGCCGGGCAGATGAGAAGTTCCCTAGGCGGAAGGCAGACGCTTTTTACCGCTTTCGCAGTGACCAATAAGCTCATCTGTGCTGATAAGGACACCTTTGATGTAGCCGCTACGTATATGAAGAAAAACAACTTTGAATTAATTCCTTCTTTTATCTATCTGCCTGAAGATCTCATAAAGAGTAAAGTCACTCTTCATGAGAAACTGCTCACTAAGGAAAAGGTCATTGTATTCTCCAACATGCAGTACCCTTCATTTGCATTTGAGATATTGAATAAATTTCTCACTGACTATCCTCTCCCGGCCGATACTGCCATAGTGGTAGCCCTGACTGAAAAACCATCTTCAAAATTGAGACAGCTCCTTGAAAGACAGGGACAGAGTTTCAAGGATAATCTCCTCATTATTGAATCAGATGATTTGAATTCAGTATTGACAGCCTGCTCGAGAGCACATATACTCCTTCATCCTTTAAGCTGCGACGGCACTACATTCTTTGAAAGCTTTGCGGTATCTGTGAAAAAAACCCTTCGCTCAGACGATTACTTATACTTTCCAAATGGATTGCTGTTTATTAAAGAGGGAGACACTTCAGAAATGTGCGCCTGTATCATAAATACACTTCTCTGTGTAGATTCGGGTCATCTCCCGGAAGTGAAAGACAGTAATTCTTACCAGAGGATTGCAAATCTCTATAAGGGAAAAGACTGAATCATCCTTCAAACAGTTCGGGCATGCTCTCTTTCGCCGCTTTCAGTTTCTGATCAAATTCAAGATCTGACTTCCCAAGGTACCTGGTGACCATTCTTGAAAGAGCAGGCTTCCAGTTACCCAGCACCGTTCTGAATATCCAGTCAGGCCTGTACTGTAACGACCTCACCGAGATAAGGAGAAATACTGCCGGCTCTACAACCCTTTTTATGATAAAAAAGAGGGCCTTCAGGATAACATCATGGTGGCCTCTTCTGTCCCTTCTGTTTAAAAAATGCACAATCCACCGGGGAACGTTCGGGGTAATACTGAGAAGTTTATTCAGATAGGTATCATCAATATTGAGAAGATATCGGTAAAGGTAAGCATCAGGATCAGCGATAGAATCCCTGGCAGCCCGGGCAGCCAGAGGAGTACCCGGGAAAAAAGTCAGGTGAGCAAGGGAGATGATATAGGGTTTTCTGATTGATGCCATGGCATCAATTGTTGTCATCACGTCATCCTCAGTCTCATAGGGATTGTCTACAATCATTTCATAGAATGGTGCGACATGCGTCTCTGATATGATTTCTGCAGCCTTCCTCACCGCTTCAAATTTGATCCGTCTGTCATATACTTCATAATTCACCCTGTCGCACCCGCTCTGGATGCCCATAACAATCCAGCACAGCCCTGCATCCTTCAGGAGTATCATTTTCTCCCTGTCCATCATGGACGGTATCACACGGACAATAAAGGGCAAACGAATATGTCTCTTGTACTCTGAACAAAATTCCCTGATCCATTCCAGGTTGTGGGAAAAAAAGCAGTCGTCCTGAAAGTTCATATAGAGAACATAGGGGTTCTCTATAACTCTCCTCATTTCATCGATGACATTCCCTACCGACCTCTCCCTTACCTTTCTTCCATAGACTTTTTCAAAGGCTGCATTACCGCAGTAGGAACACCTGAAGGGACAACCCCGGGTAGAGATCAGCATGTGACAGGTGCCTCCATAGAGGGCATACATTCTGAACAGTTTCTGGTGCTCCGAAAAATTGTAGACTCTGTTCTTATGAAAGCCATAATAATAGTCCGGTACATACTCCTGAAAGGGCAGGCTGTCAAGATCTTCCAAGGGCGCGTCATGAGCCTCCTGAATGATCTCCCCATTCCTCCTTGTCCATATACCCCGTATACCAGGGGGAAGGCTCCTGTCACCAGAAAGAAATTCAAGCAGTGAAACAACCGGCCTTTCTCCTTCACCTGTGCAGACATAGTCTGCATATTTAATACATTCTTCAGGATCTATAATCGGGTGAACGCCACCCCATACAATGGGAATGTCAAACTTTTTTCTTAAAAGTCCTGTCAGGTTCTTTGCAGGATAAAATTCAATGGACATCAGACTGACACCAATTAAATCAGGAAGGAATTCAGATATAAACTGTTCTATGGAAGGATGCAGTTCAGCCTCAAGATAGCCGGGCAAAAATAGTATCGCTACTTCATGTCCCCGGTCTTTTGCATTGGCGGCAATATATTTCAGTCCCGTTATGTAGGCATTTGACTGAAGAGAAATTAAAAGCAGTTTCATTAACTATTTATGAAAGAGATCGGGCATCTCTTTTCTCGCAATGGCAAGCCTCCTGTCAAACTCCATGTCCCCTTTTCCCAGAAAATTGAAGAGCAGCTTGGCAAGAGCTGACTTCCAGTTTCCTGTTACCGTGCGGACAGTCCAGTTGACATTATAGTTCAGGCCTCTTGCAAGGACAAAGAAAAACACTGCAGGCATGATAGTCCTTTTTGTAATAAAAGATAAGGTGTTGAGCAGGTATATGTGGAATGTTGTTCGTTCGGCCTCTGCCTTATTCAAATATGTTATTATTTTCCGAGAGATATATGGCGTTAGATAAAGTAATTTATTAAAGTAAGTATTCTCTATTTTTACCATATATCGTGTCAGATATGCCTCAGGATCAATAATGTTTTCTTTCAGGGCGCGCTCGGTCAAAAGTGTGCCGGGGAAGAAGGTGAGGTGTGAAAGGGATATGACGTAAGGCCTCTTCAGCCCTGCCATGGCATCGATGCACTCCATCGTGTCAGCTTCAGTCTCATAGGGGTTGTCAGCAATCATTTCATAATAGGGGGCTACCCTGCTCTCATGTATCAGTTCTGCTGCCTTGCTGACAGAAGAAAACTTGACCTTTCTGTTATAAATCTCGAAATTCACCCTGTCACTGCCGGACTGCACCCCCATTATAACCAGGCTCAGGCCGGCATCCCGCAGAAGGAACAGTTTTTCCCTGTCCAGCACACCGGGGAAGACCCGAACCATGAAAGGCAGGTTTATATGCCTTTTGTATTCTTCACTGAATGTCCGCATCCACTCCCTGTCATGGGAAAAGAACCAGTCATCCTCAAAATTAATATACAGAACATAGGGATCTTTTTTGACCAGCTTGAGCTCCTCGATGCAGTTGTCAACAGATCTCTTTCGTATCTCCTTTCCAAAGACCTTCATCGTATAGGCATTGGCACAGTAACCGCAATAAAAAGGACACCCCCGGGTGGTAATCATCATGTGACAGGTGCCGCCGTAGAGGGCATGTCTGCGAAAGAGCCGGGGATGTTCAGAATAATTATATATAGAGCCATTATGGAAACCATAAAAATAGTCTGGAATATATTCTATGACAGGAAGAGCATCAAGATCGGTCTCCGGCATTGCCTTTTTTTCAATGATCTGCCCTCCATGATTGACCCATATATTCTGAATATCAGGCACCTCATCCCTACCCTTTTGACCAAGATGCTCCAGAAGGGAAAGCACTGCATTCTCCCCTTCCCCGCTGCAGACATAGTCCACATAGTGAATACATTCATCGGGCTTTAAAATAACGTGCAGGCCGCCCCAGATAATTGGCACATCAAATGTTTCCTTCAGCAGTCGGGTAATGTTCTTTGCAGGATAAAACTCAATTGACATCAGGCCTATTCCGATCAGATCAGGCTGATAGTTTTTTATAAAGAGTTCAAGAGAGGGATGGAGGGTACTCTCAAGATACCCCGGTATGAGCAGAATTTTCGAGTCGTGACCCTTTGCACGCACATGGGCAGCTATATATTTCAGCCCAACAATTGATGCATTTGATTGCAGAGAAATCAGAAGGAGTTTCATTTTACTACAGATACAATACATTTCATACAATTTTTTTATCAATAAGAGTATGGAAATATGACTAATTTTCAACACCTACGAATTAATTCCATGAATACTTGACAAATTTAGTCGACTATTTTACTTTAAAGTATGCTGAAACTTTCTACAAAAGGACAATACGGAGTGAGGGCAATGTTCGAACTCGCAAAGAATTACGAAAACGGGCCACTTTCAATCAAGGAAATTGCCCAGCGCCAGGATGTATCTGTATCCTATCTCGAGCAGCTGCTTAACAAACTGCGCAAGTCAAAGTTGATCAGCAGCCAGAAGGGCCCCGGAGGAGGGTATGTGATAAACAGAAAGCCTGAGGAAATAAGTGTGGGCATGATCCTGAACTCCCTTGAGGGCCCGGTTGCAATTACGCAGTGCCTTGACCCGTCCACGAAGGGATGCAAACGGGTAGACGGTTGTGTCGCCCGTCTCTTATGGAAGTCTCTTGGTGAAAAAATAGAGAATTTTCTTGAAACAATAAATCTGAAAGATCTTGTGCAGGAAGAAACAAAATTAATGAGGTAATACAATGAGCACCACGGAGGCGGCCCAAAAAGTGCATGATGAACCACAATTAAAATTCCTCGATAAACCGATAGAGGCCGATGCCACAACGGACATCATATACATGATGTGTCCCATGCACCTCCTGACAATCGAAGACCAGGTCAAGGAGATTGAGACCGGGCAGATTCTTTCCATCCTCACCGATTATGATGGAGCGCTTGAAGACATACCTGAATGGTGCCTTAAAACAGGAAATGAGTTTATTGGTATATTTGAAGATGACGACCATTATAAGTTTTTCATCAAGAAAATAAAGGAGTCATAATGAAAAAAATTTATATGGATCATGTGGCTACAAACCCGCTCCACCCTGAGGTGCTGGATGCCATGCTTCCCTTTTTTAAAGAGAACTACGGCAATCCGCTGAGTCTCTATGAGCCGGGCATTAAGGCACGGGAGGCAATTGAACATGCACGGGAAAGCACTGCCAGTCTGATTAACGCCAAGGCAAAAGAAATTATCTTCACATCAAGCGGTGCAGAATCGAACAATTTCGCATTAAAGGGGATAGCCTCTGCACATCAGAACAAAGGAAAGCACATCATCGTATCCAGGGTTGAACATCATTCCATTCTGAATTCGGCCCGTTTTCTGGAGAAACAGGGGTTCGCTGTCACCTATCTCCCGGTGGACAATTATGGACGTGTAAACCCTGCTGATGTTGAGAAAGCCGTCAATGATGAAACAATCCTCATATCCATTATCCACGCAAGCTCTGAGATCGGGACGATTCAGCCCATAGCAGACATAGGGAAAATCGCACATGAAAAGGGGATAGTCTTTCACACTGATTCTGTTGCTGCAACGGGCAACATCCCTGTAGATGTCAAGGCTCTGAATGTTGATCTCATGACCTTTGCTGCACACCAGTTTTATGGGCCGAAAGGCGCAGCAGCTTTGTATGTCAGGGAAGGCTCACGCATTGTCCCACTTATTTATGGCGGCATTCAGGAGGGCGGCCGCAGGGCCGGGACTGAAAATGTACCCGCCATTGTTGGGATGGGCAAGGCCGCCGAGATCACAATACGGGATTTGCAAAAGCGCATTGATCATGTACTACCCAAGCGTGACAGCATGATCAGCACTGGCCTGTCTGTAGACAAGGTAATCCTTACCGGACACCCGGAGCAGCGTCTTCCGGGGCATGCCAGCTTTGTTGTTGAATATATTGAGGGGGAAGCAATGCTCATGATGCTTGCTGTTAAAGGCATCTATTCTGCGAGTGGCTCAGCCTGCAGTTCAAAGGCCCTGAAATCATCACCGGTCCTTATATCGATAGGAGTGCCGGTTCATCTTGCCCAGGGTTCGGTTGTATTTACAATTGGAGAAAGCACAACAGATGAAGATATAACGTACTTTAATGAAACATTCCCTCAGATTATAACCCGTCTGAGAGAGATCTCACCCTATTCCAAAGGATGGGAAGGAACGGAGGATGCAACATGTACAGCGAAAAAGTAATGGATCATTTCACAAATCCCAGAAATGTTGGGGAAATTGAAGATGCTGACGGTATAGGAGAAGAAGGAAATCCTGTGTGCGGCGATGCAATGAAAATATACATCAAGGTTAAGGATGATGTAATTACTGATCTCAAGTTCAAGACCTTTGGCTGCGCCTCTGCGATAGCAGTGTCGAGCATGGTCACGGAAATGGCCAAAGGTATGACAATAGAAGAAGCGTCCAGGATTACAAAGGCCTCACTTGCTGAGGCCCTTGACGGTCTTCCGCCGCAGAAGATGCACTGCTCTAATCTCGGCGCTGATGCCCTTCACAAGGCCATAGAAGACTATAAAAGTAAACAGAAAAAGTAAATCGGCACATAGTGCCTGCAGATTTACTGATTTAGAAACCTCTTAGCAAGGATTGGGGGAGCAGATATCAGCTGCTCCCCTTTTATATTCGATAACACAGAGCTGCACTCAGCACCATACCTTTGATCTCCATCTATAATAACTGCATGAGCTGTACAGTCGATGATGAATATCCTCTGAACCAGACTTCCGGAAGATCCACATTCACTTGAAATATTTCTGTATCTTGATTATCCTGTACTATTACTTTTAATTGCTTTTCCAGTGTAATTTTCTGCATTTATCCGAAAATACATAAATTCAGAAACGGGAAATGACCGGGTGTAGATTATGAGAGTCTTGCTCATCTCTTTACAGACAAATTCATACCTTACGGGCATCAAGTATATCGCCTCCAATGTCATAGTGAATGGACATGATGCAAGGATACTTTTCCTGCCTGGCTATATGGAAGAGAAGCTGTCGCCGGCAATAGAAGGTTTTATCAGAGAGTATGCCCCGGACCTCATAGGTATAGGGCTTATGTCGATAGAGTTCTACCCCTCAAGAAACATGACTGAACTGCTGAAAAACGCCTTTCATATTCCAATAATCTGGGGGGGGGTCCATGCGATAATGAGCCCGGAGGAATGTATCAACTATGCTGACTATGTCTGCTCGGGTGAGGGGGAACATACTGTTGTGAAACTCCTTGACCACCTGAGGGAGCATGGCAGAAATGTGCTGCCGGAGATCCCCAACCTCTGGGTAAATGATAACGGGAATATCATCAGCGCAAAAGAGAGGGAGGAGGTTGCAGACCTCAACAGCCTTCCCCTTCAGGAGTACCTTCCGGATTACTTTTATGGTTATCACAAGAACAGCATAGTAAACTTTCCGGAAAATCCAGGCCTGTTCCGGAAATATGCCCACTACGGCGGTACCTGTCACATGATTCTCACTTCGCGGGGATGTCCCTTTAAATGCAGTTACTGCGGGAACTCCTATCTGATGGATGCCTTCGGTAACCGCGTGAGAGAACGGTCTGTAGAAAGCTGTATCGATGAACTGAAGGATGTAATAAAATATCCTCACATCATTTATATAAACATCGAAGATGACTGGTTCCTTTTTCATAACCGGGAGTGGATAGAGGAATTCTGCAGGGAATACAAGAAGCATATAAAACTGCCCTTCATGATACGTGTATTTCCGTCAAAACTGGACAGAGAACAGCTTCTTCTGCTGAGGGATGCAGGGCTGAGCTGGGTACTCATGGGTATTCAGAGCGGGAGCGACAGGGTCAACTACGAGATCTTCAACAGGAAGGTCCCCTTCTCCAGGGTGGAGGAGGCTGCAGCGATAATAGCCGAAACAAAAGCAGCACCCTATTACGAAATGATAGTTGATAATCCTTACGAGACAGAAGAGGACCAGATACAATCAGTGAATGCAGTCCTGAAACTGGGCAGGCCCTTTGTGCTGTCCCTGGCCCACCTCACGTTCATGCCCGGAACACAAATAAGGGAAATGGCCCTGAAAGACGGCATTGCAGATGTTGATTCCTACCTTACGAGGTTTCTTATGAATATCGATTACACCTACTTTAACAAACTCCTTTATATCTCACCGTACGTACCTCGTTCTCTCGCACGGTTCCTGAACAGACCGGAAAGGGAAAGAAATGCCTTTCATTCAAAACTCACAAGCATACTTTTCTTTATTGTGAAGAGAACGATGGAGCCAGGGGTCTATTTTTTTATTACAACAAGGGGCCTGAAGTACAACATACTATTGACACTAAAGAGTGTACTGTACATCTGGAGGTCCGCTCTCTCAATAGTTCTCAGTAATTTCCTTGATGAGGAGGATGTCAAGTATGATGAAAAACTGAAACTATTCAGAAAAATAAAACCGGCCCTCTTTGAAAAATAATCTGTCTTCACAGTGAAGACGTGGTGCATGATGCTGTGAAAGGCTGTACCACTGGCAAAAATATAATATATCAGGCAGTAATAACAGTATTAAATTAAATAATTAATAATTTAAAGCGACTTGGTATATAATACGAAAACTTTTAAACTCATTGCTTTAGAAATATGAAAATATCTTTACTCAATTCACAGGTTCTGGACGGCAATAATGTTGTACCTCCACTTGGGCTTTTATATGTAGCTGCCGTTCTTGAGAGGGCCGGACATGACCTCCAGGTTATTGATGCCGATCCGGACTATGACAATACCATTGTTAATAATGTCCTGGAATTTGATCCGGACCTTATTGGAATGGCTTTTCTGACCCCGGGCTATCAAAAAGCGCTTCGTCTCCGCAAAAAATTAAAACAGGCACTGCCTGATAAGACCTATTGTGCCGGCGGATTCCATACAACAGTAAAACCTGTTGAGACACTGAATGAACTTGACCTTGATTTTGTAGTTGTCGGTGAAGGCGAGGAGACCATTGTTGAAGCATGTGAGAGGCTCTCCAATGGTGAGGACCTCGATGGTGTGAAGGGTGTTATGTACAACAGGGACGGTGAAGTTGTTGATAATGGGAGACGGGAACTTATTGAGGACCTTGATTCTCTCCCCTTCCCTGCCCGTCATTTAATAGATATGAGTCCTTACCTGAAGCCTCCCGGAATTATCAGGGGTCATGCAGACGGACACCAGACTACCATTGTTACGAGCAGGGGATGTGCCTATAGATGTATATACTGCGGGAGTCATAACATGTTCGGGAGAAGATCAAGACTTCGCTCTGCCAGGAACGTGGTTGATGAAATGGAGCACCTGAAGAAGACCTTTGGAATGAAAGGGATTTACTTCTGTGATGATTCATTTACGTTAAGTCCCAAGAGGGTGCATGAATTCTGTGATGAGCTTATGGAAAGAAAGCTGGATATGCAGTGGGCCTGTCATTCGAGAGTTGATCAGACGGGACGGGACTTCATGAAGAAGATGAAAGATGCTGGACTGGTCCAGCTGGACTACGGCGTTGAAAGTGGTTCTTCAAAAATTCTCAAGGTCCTGGGCAAGGGTGGCGCAGGTGACAGGAAAGAGCAGATAATAAAATCATTCCAGCTCTCCAAAGAACTTAAAATTAGAACGCTGGCAACGTTCATCGTAGGAAACCCGGAAGAAACAGATGCGGACTTACAGGAGAGCTTTGATCTTGCGAAAGAGCTCAAGGCAGATTACACAGCATTTTACTTCCTTACCCCCTATCCCGGATCAGATATTTATAAGACCGCCATTGAAAAAGGATGGCTCGATAAAGACCTTCCTTTTTCAGAGATATGGTCTCACAGGCAGCCGGAAATGCCTTTAATATCGATTACATTCGAGAAGGAAAAACTAAGCAGGATCAGGCGGCGTATGCAGAACCATTTCTTCATAAGAAATTATTTTTCCAACATCAGAAACTTTGGATTTTATTTTACTCTCCTTTTTAATATGCTGAAAAATCCGAAGATCATTGTTGTTGCATTGGTGAAACTCTTCAAGACACGAAGACTGGATTATGTGGCGGAGGCCTTAAACGCGCATTACTGGTTGATGAAGAAATACCAGAAAACCACATAGCGTCTCATTTCAGACAGCAACTATAGATAACAGGTTTTGCTCTCCCTATGAAGGAACCCCTCATTACATTAGAGGACGTTGATACTCTATCGATTAAAACGGTAAGGGAATATTACCTGAAGCATGTCAATAAGGGCATACCCAAATTCCTCTCCATGCTGTGCCTGGAAGGCATTGAGGTTGAATACTCAGAGGGGATGTATATTTACACGAAATGCGGAAGAAAAATATACGATTTTACCGGTGGCTTTTCTGTGCTGAACCTGGGACATAATCATCCAAGGATTATGAGGGCCCGCAGGAGATTTAATGAAAAAAAACAGTTAGAGATATGGAAGACTTTCTTATCGCCCTATCTTGCGGCCCTGTCAAGGAATGTAGCAGCAGTATCACCGGGAGATCTCAACTATGTCTTTCTATGCAATAGCGGAGCCGAGGCAAACGAGGGAGCACTGAAGATTGCAGAGAAGTACCAGGGGACGGGCAAGAGTAAAATTATTTATACTGACCTTTCTTTTCATGGTAAAACCCATGCCACGATGTCGGTTTCAAGCTGTGAACCGTCAAGAAAGTATTTTAAACTCCTGGACAACTGTGTTTCAGTCCCCTATGGAGACTGGCAGGCCTTTGAACAGGTCATAAAAAAGAGCTTAAGCGAAAACTCCGTGGAGAATGACTTTATCGCTATTATTTTAGAGGCTGTCCACGCTGAAGGTGTTGTAAGACCGCCGGCAGGCTATCTGCAAAATGTCAGAAGATTGTGCGATGAATACAACATTCTGATGATAGTCGATGAAGTGTTGTGCGGCTTCGGCAGAACGGGGAAGATGTTTTCCTTTGAGCATGAAGATATAATACCGGACATCGTTACTGTAGCCAAATCGCTTGGCGGTGGCAAAGCCTCGGTTGGAGCCTACATTGCGAGAGAGGGCATTTACAACAGGGCCTACGGCCGTCTTCAGGATTCGATGATTCATTCCTCTACCTTCAGCGGCCTTGGAGAGGAATGTTACACAGCCATAGAAGCGATTAATGTGCTGGTTGAAGAGGGACTCGTAAAGAATTCAAGGGATATGGGAGAGTACTTTCTTGCAAAGCTCAATGACCTGAAAGACAGGCATGAAGGGATCGTAGAAGACGTACGGGGGGTTGGTTTATTGCTCTGCATAGAATTAAGACGGCCCGCGGACAGGCTGGTAACACTGTTTGAACATTTAAGCACTTCTATCAGGGATTTTTCAGATGGCTTTCTGACGGGGATCATCGTATCACTGATGGTACATAAGTACAACATTCTTGTAACCCCCGGTCCCCATGAAAAGAGGGTGATAATGATTATTCCTCCTCTTATTGTGAACAGGCGTGAAATCGATTACTTTATCGCATCGATGGATGAACTTTTCTCTATGAATATAGCAAGCATGGTCAAGGCGTACAGCAGCCTGAAGGTCAGAAACATGCTATCATGATGACTGTGTCAGTACCCATGTGTATATACCGGAGCCTATATCAAAATAGCATCTCTACTATGAGTCATGACTTCATGTCGCAAGCAGGAATCCAGAACTTCAAGAGCACTGGATTCCCGCCCCTTCCTACCGGCTGGCCGTTTTGCGGGAATGGCGATTATATCTTTTTCTTAAATGGAAGCCAATTTCAAGAGATGTTCGCCTTTCAGGCCGGGGTAATAAGATTGTTATGCTGTTGGAGCGAAGACGTTAACTTAGAAAACCAAGGAATGTTTCTTTAAACTCTTTCCACCACTGCATCTGGTTCTCAATAATCATCGACCTTTCAGGTACTGTGAAATAAAGAACAGCCAGTATTATCACTGTAATGATAAATAGGAGATAGAGATAGTCTTTTTTCTGCTCCTCTGTCATGATTTCTCTGCTTTCACAAGCTTGACTATTTTATAATTGTCGTCACTGAAAACCATCTGAAACTCCACCTGCTGCCTGCCGGACTCTTCTACAATGCCAGTCAGGGCCCTGCTCTTTTTTTCTATCCAGATATCCTCTTCAGAATGCGTACGCAATAAGACATACGTTACATTTCTGTCCTTGAGTTTACGCAGCCAGTCGTGATTGTTAAATGGGCCTGCATATACAGTTTTGCTTGAGAAACCATCATTCCATAACGGAGCCAGAAAGAGCGGCTCAAAGGTGTATGCCAGTGTTTCTCCCTCCCGGATATAGTTGCTTATCCACATCCAGTATCCATACTCCTGTCTGGCATGGATATCGATATTGAAGGGTTTATGACGGGCAATGGTTCGTTCCTTCGCCGGCAGATCCATAAATTCCCTGATCTTTGCCGGCATTACACAAAGTGAGTTTACTGTGAGAAATGTGTATGCGGCCAGAACCAGAGCGATGATACTGGTGATCCTGCCTTTTTTACCGAAAAAGTCCATAACAGAACCATAAGAGATCGCTCCCAGCGCAACCATGAAAATTGTATATCGTGTTGTCCAGTTCCTCGGGTGAACAGCAAAGGTCACAATAAGAAGAATGCTTACAAAGAGCCAGTTGTACTCTTTGTTTCTTATGGATCTGAGCAATGCAAAGACCAGACTGGGCAGAAGAAGTATAAACCATAGGGGACCAAGCCCGCTCAGCCGTGAATCGTAAAGATAAAATTCAGTCTTTTCAGTCCAGACATGAAAGAGTCTGATAAAGTATGAGGAATTCTCGATCAATGACGGCAGAGGGTCCAGCATCTTTTTATAGAGTCCCTTAAAGATAGTAATATTAAAGACTGAGACCTCCATCGGATAGACAGGGTTGCCATAAAGCACCCAGTTCTTTATATACCAGTAACTCCCCAATACAATGAGGGGGAGGATAAAATAGAGCGTGTAGGGAATCATGCTGCTTCTCATGAAATTTCCTTTCTCTCCAGGGTCCCGTGGGTAGATCTGCTTGCGATGCTTGATAATTTCCTGAACTATCAGTGCTGATACAATGATAATTGTAAATAAGGGGCCAGACCCCTTTGAACCAAGCAGGATTCCTGCTGCAACACCCGCCAGAAACAGGGGATACTTTCTATTATGCCCCTCCACGGGCAACGAACTGTTGTCGATAGAGAGGCTTTCATAGAGAAGGAAATTTACCGCTGTTAATAAAAGAACTGATACGGCAATGTCAATATAATTTGTGTTTATTTGCAGAATGACTACAGGCGTAAAAAAAATGAGAAAAGAGGAGAAGAGGGCACTTTTCGCACCTATGTGCAGCTTCACGGCAATGCTGTATGTTGTGAGTATTCCAATAATTATAAAGAGAAGCTGACTCAAATCTGTAATTGAACTGCTTTTCAGGAATATGACATTCCAGAGAAAGAAAAGTTCCATATTCTTTGGAAAGATGTTTATGAATGTATCAATCTGGAAATTGTCCGGATTTTCGAGAATAGCCCCGCTCTGCATTATATTGCCGACTATCGGGAGGTGATAGTAAAGGGAGTCCCAGGTATATGATGGAAAGAGATAGCCAATAAAAACTATCCAGCAGGTTTTTATTGCCAGGAGAATAAAAAGCACAACCAGCAGAGTGTCAGACCTCATGGTCCTGTAAAATCCACAGACCTTTTCATTCAGCTCACTGAACACGTTTCCCATTGTAGAAGTACTGCTATTATTACTCCATAGCGTGAAAGCTAGGAGAGTTGATGACATGAAGACATTCAACCAGAAAAGAGGACCTGCATACAGCATCCTGAAAATGAGGCCAAGGACAAGTTCGGTTGCAATAATCTGTGCAAGGCCAAGAACACATGACCCGATCAGTCTGTCGATAAATGATATCGATGCCCTTTTTGTGAAGAGATAGATATACCATGAAGAAAAAAGCAGGACATTAACGAAAATGTACTGAGTAATAGTAACCCACATCAGGATAAGTATAATACAATTATTGCTTATTATTAACCGGTATGAACAATGGGGTGCAGAGCCGATACCCTTTACTGGTCGGTGAGCCTCTGCCGATTACAGGACTTGTCAGTCTGATGGAATAGAGTGAATCAACTCAGGATATCTCACCTCTTTTTGCTATACTACCTTTATGAAAAGCTTGTCTCTTGGCTACTCACCCTGCCCCAACGACACCTTCATTTTCTATGCAGCTGTTCATGGTAAAGTCGATACGGGCGGGCTTGACTTCAGCGAAGTTCTGCTTGATGTTGAGACGCTCAACCAGAGGGCCATCCGTTCAGAACCGGACATTACCAAAGTCTCCTACCACGCCTTTGGACATATGAGAGACAAATACTGCCTGCTGCGGTCTGGAAGCGCCCTTGGCAGGGGGTGTGGTCCCCTGGTTATTGCACGGGATACCATTCCCCTCAAAGAGTTAACTCATAAAAAAATAGCTGTCCCCGGTGAACTGACGACGGCTAACCTGCTCCTGAAGCTCTTTTACTCATCTTTAAGCCTTCGTCCTTCCAGTCTGATCGTGATGCCCTTTCATGAGATTATCGATGCTGTTTCCACAGGCAAAGTCAATGCAGGAGTTATCATTCATGAAAGCAGGTTCACCTATCAGCACTATGGTCTCATACCGTTAGTTGATCTTGGTGACTGGTGGGAAAAAGAAACCGGTCTTCCCATTCCCCTGGGCGGTATAATCGCAAGACGCTCACTTGGTGACAGTTTAATCAGAAAGATCGATTCTACTCTCAGGTTGAGTGTAGAATATGCGTTCACGAATAGAAAGGAACCAATGAATTATATTCAGAAGCATTCACAGGAACTTTCAGAGGATGTAATAAATCAGCATATCAACCTTTATGTAAACAACTTCTCCATTGATCTTGGCAAGGTTGGTGAAAAGTCTATCCATGCGCTTCTTTCACGGGCAGAAAAAGCCGGCATTATCCCGGTATACACAGGCCCCCTGTTTTATGACTAGGCCCTGACCTTTCGAAAAAATATTGTCTTCTTCAGTTATAATCTTCTTGTGATAAATGACCGCTATGCAGCAATTGACATAGGCACGAATACATTCAGATTATTCATTGCTCAGGTCCGAAGAAATCCTGATACGGGCAGGACCATCATTGAAGAAGTCTACTCCGAAAGAATAATCACCAGGATCGGAGAAGGCATAGCCTGGGACAGACGTCTTACTGACGAAGCAATGAAGCGGGCACTGGATGCCCTGACGAAATTCAGAAGAATTATTGATAAATACGGCTCTCTACAGACTGCTGCTGTAGCCACAAGTGCTGTGCGGGAAGCCTCAAACAGTGACGTATTTATCAGGAAAGCTGAACAGTCTTCCGGGATACACATTAAAACGATCACCGGTGAGGAGGAAGCGAGAATAGCGGTAAGCGGTATGTTATCTGACATAGACATACCGGTATCGGCTGTAATGATTGACATTGGCGGAGGAAGCACTGAAATAAGTGCGGCTGAAAATGGACTGCACAATCATGTGGAAAGCATACCAATGGGGGTCGTTTATCTGGCTTCAAAATACATGCAGCATGATCCGCCCCTTCCTCAGCACCTTCGTTCAATGGACCAGGAAATAACCGATACTCTATCATCGGCTGCCAACAGGTTCGCAAAGTACCGGTCTGAGGATTCGGTCCTCATGGGGACAGCGGGAACCATAACGACGCTTTCTGCTGTTCATCAAAAGCTTGCCGCTTTTGAACACCATAAAATCCATAAATCACTTCTTCAAATCAACACCATTCAAGACATATATTCAATGATTTCTCAGGTTACCATGAAGGAGAGGAGCAAATACATTCCCTTTGAACCTGCAAGACTTGACATAATAGTGCCGGGAACACTTATACTTCTAAGGTTAATGAATACCTTTGGGTTTAGGGAAATAACTGTCAGCAATTACGGGCTTCGCGAAGGAATTATCCTTGATATGGCCCGTAAGCAGGGACTGTGATCTATAATGAAGAATAAAACAGTCAGCAAAGACTCCTTTCATTTCAGAAAAGCCACCATTCGGGATGCCAAGTCTATTCAATCGCTGGTTATTGATTTTGCAAAGAAAGACGACATGCTTCCCCGTTCCCTGAACGAAATCTATGAAAACATTCGTGATTTTTTTGTCTGTACAAACGGAGATTCTCTTGTAGCTGCATCCGCCCTCCACATACTGTGGGATGATCTCGCTGAAATACGGTCAGTTGCTGTGATGAACAAATATCAGGGCCGGGGGCTGGGAAAAAAACTTATCAGGAAGTGTCTGAAAGAAGCAAAATCCCTGGGGGTAAAAAAAGTCTTTGCCCTGACGTACAGTCCAAATTATTTTACTGGTTTAGGTTTTCATGAAATAGACAAGGCCACCCTGCCCCAGAAAATATGGGGTGAGTGCCTGAAGTGTCATAAATTCCCCGAATGTGACGAGTCCGCTGTCCTGATGGAGATCACCTCATAACAGGGATCAGAGATCATCGCTGCTCCAGTTGGATCCGTATATAAGCCTCGTCCCTCAGTTCCTTGAGGTGCCTCAATAACCGTAACTCCAGTGCCCTGTCAAAGAGTCGCCCTTCAATATCATCCTTTACCTGTAGTATCTCGGCACCTGCAAACTCATCAATATGTTTATTGTAATAGGCCTCAATATCTTCAAAAGGGATATGGATAAGTGACTTGATCCGCCTCTCAATATAATTGTTTACCATCTCTGTTTCTTCATTTACTCCCTGCACTCTCTGAATGGATCCTAATCTGAATTTCTTTGCCTGGTGTATCAGCAGCTGCCTGTCTATCATATCGCTCAGGACCTTTTCCTGTGTAATCTTTGGATCATTTTTTCTCCATTGCTCATATTCTTCCAGAAAATCGCTTAACAGGATTGCCTCTTCGTCAACTATTGCAACAATTCGTTCAAGAACTTCTCCTCCTGCTGGAAAGGGATGAAAAACAAGAACACTGATCCAAAGACAGATCAGGGAAGAGATGAATAAGATTCTATTCGTTATCGGCAATTTACAGTAGTCCACTAGAATGAGGTCCTTTTATTTCTATTGTACTGTTAACATCATTTTTCTATTTGCACATCCTGGATACCCGCCTCCACGGCTATGACAGACTCTTCTTTCAGTACGGATCACTCCTTTTCTTAAAATGCATGCCCGAAACTGAAGTGGACTTCACCCTGGCTTTCATAGGGCTCCCGGTCAAGTTTGTGTCCATAGTCAATACGTACAGGCCCGACCGGTGTCTTATACCTTAATCCGGCACCGGCAGTGTATCGTAATTTTGTCCCAACATCCTCTATAAGCTTCCATACATTTCCGCTGTCCAGGAAAGCAACGACCCCGAACCCTCTGCCAATATCCATACGCAACTCGCTGTTGCCAAGAACGAATAAATTACCACCCGTCGGGGAATTATTAGCGCCCTTCGGCCCGAGAGAATCATTTTCAAACCCCCGCACCGTTGTTCTTCCACCAAGGAAAAAACGTTCCACAAGAGGCAGCTCTTTTGTATCGTCAAAACTGTACGCTGCACCACCTCTGATAGTCAGGGCAAAAACCAGTCCCTTGCGAACAGGAAAATACCATGATCCCTGATAGGTCCCTTTGACAAACTCTACTTCAGAGAGGAAAGCAGCTGAAGCAAACTTCAGGGCCAGACCGTGATGTGAACCGCTTGTAGGGTTAAAGGGATCATCCCGACTGTCATAAAAAATTGATGGTGTAATGCTGCCAATACCTGTTGTTCCAACATCCTCCCTGCTCAATACAACCCCGGGATCGACATCCGTTGTTTCAACAGAGGAATATTCATAACTGAGATTCGCCTTCCATGTTTTCGTAATCTCCTTTTCAACATTAGCAATAATGCCCAAGCGGTCAACCCTGTAATTAATTTCCTTTGTGTCAAGGTTGATAGATTCTTTATCCTCCCGAAAGAGGAACAGGTTTAATAGCAGATTCGGCTTGTTGAACAGCCAGGGTTCTCTGAAGATCAGCACATACCGCTTTTTAATTTCACTGAGTTCAGTTTTAAAGCCCACTCCCCTGTTATAGCCGCCAAGGTTATCATACCGTATGTCAAAGGAACCCCTGAATCCTTCAAAATCCCCGTAGCCAAGGCCAACTTCCAGGGAACCTGCCTTGCCCTCCCTGACTGTAACGAGCACGTCTTTTACAAGTTTACCGTCAACGATGTCTCCTGTGTCAATACTTTCAATGGACACCTCATTAAAGATGCCAAGTTTATAGAGACGCTGTTTTATTCCCAGAAAGAGAGCTTCATTATAGGGGGCTCCTTCCCGAACAGTAATTTCACGCTTAATGATTTTTGGTTTGGTTTTCATGTTGCCCCGCAGTATGACTTTCCCTACGACGGAAGGAACATTTTCTACTACTTCAAAGGTAACAAGAGCCTCCTCCCTGTCCACAATACTCCGCACTTCAATGTGTGCGTCGAGATAACCATGGCGGTTATAGAGCTCCTTTATGACAAATCTGGCATCACTGATATCAACCAGATTGTAGGGGCTTCTCCTCCTAATGGGAATTGAATTTTTTATGACATTATCCGTTATATTCTCATTGCCCTGAATGGCAACCTCCTGAACGATTGTCTGAATCCCTTCTGATATGTTGAACCTGATATCCATTTCTGTTTTTTCTGCACGATAGTTTTTTTCTACGCTCTCTACCGCCATGGTCAGAAAACCCAGTGCCCTGTAGAAATTACTCAGCGAATCCCTGCTGTTTTCAAGCATCTCTTCGTTGTAGGGTTCCCCCTCCTTCAGAAGCACAATCTTTTTAAGTGCCTCTGCAGCTACACTAATGCCATTAAACTCAACTCTCCCCGTCTTGACCCGTTCCCCTTCATATATATAAAAGGTAACTTCCGTTTCTGTATCAGAACTTTCAATGCCTGACGCTACTGAGACATTCAGATAGCCCATTCTCTGATACCGTCTGGATAATTTAAACACAGACTCTTCAATAGTCTGTTCAGATATTTCTTCGTCTTCCATAAAGACTGTTTCACGCCTGAGCTTTCTAGAGCTCAAAACAGCGTTGCCGTTGAAGGAAAGCTTTAGTTTCTGACCTGGGTCAAAGGGAAAAACAAGTTTCCCCTTTTCATATGAGTATGGTCCTGCCTCAGGTCTGAGATAGTCTTTTTGTTTGTAAATATTTTTCAGCCTTTTGATTTCTGCATCCAGTATTTCCCTGTCATAAATATCATTTTCAGATAATTTCAGCAGGCCTTTTATTTCATCAGGAGCGCTGATCTGCTCTATTCTCAAAGGCTCCCCTTCCTGAACTGTCACTGTCACATCTATTTCTGAAGTGCTGCGATCCATCTTTGCCAGAGTCTCCACTGATGCATCAGGGAATCCCTTGTACAGATAATATTTCCTCAGCTCTGACTGAACCCGTCCCATATCTTCTTCCCTGAAATAATCCCCTTCCCGTAATACAATTCTCTTTCTTAATCTACGGGCAGGAATATGTGTATTACCAGTAAGCCGTACATGACGGATAACGGGCATCTCCTGAACAATGTAGGTAAGGCGTATCCCGTTCTCATAAGGGTCTGAAACAACACTGATATCAGAGAAGACCCCTGTTTTAAATGCCCTCCTTACTCCCTTTTTGAGTGTCTCTCTGTCTATTCGATTTCCTCTGACGATTCCCATCATTCCTATTAATTCTTCCTCATCCATTCGTGTAAGACCCTCTACATGGATTGAGTGTATGATTTCCTGAGGAAGGTCACTGCCTGAGGCAGGGAATGGAATAGGCATTACACTCAAGAAGATTACAACAAGAATTGCCCTGAATATCATTGGAAACGGTGCCCTGTCATCTGAATTCAAACCGGAACTTAACATCTCCCCCTGCGCTTCCCAGTTCGTCCCGTGTGCCAATGAGCGAAATATTTTTATCCAGTTTGTATTTAAGATTAATGATGCTCTCCTCCGTTGTCCCGATTGATGATGAATACACGACAAACAGTTTGTCTTCAAGCAGACGCTTCTCCACAGTTACTCTCGGACTGAGTGCTCCTGCAGCCGTTATATAAGGCTCAACCCTGAAGCGTTCAAGACCGGTTATTGACTTGAATTTATCTTCAATGGCATTCTGCATCCCTCCCACAAGAACAGAAGCCGCTTCGCTCGCTGCAAGGCCGCTTTCAAAACCCCTTGACTCGCTGTCAACCTCTCCCAGTGTCAGGAGAGTCAGAATATCTCTTTCAGGCAAGGGAGGATCAGAAAAAAGAGTAAGTGAAAAATGGTCAATGGTTCCGTCAAGTGTTAATTTTATATAATGGCTGCTCACATAGGTCTCAGCGAGAATGTGAAAGACAGGTGCAATTCTTGCTGAGTCAATAAATTCAACATTACTGCCTGAAAGAATATTGAATTCATTCCCTCTGAAATATATAGTGCCTTCTCCAGTATCAACTCTGCCAATTAAACCATACTGGTCGACAGTGCCCATAATGTTCAGTTCCAGCTGAACAGGGGTCCTCGCAAGATTATTGTCTATAAGAATGTTTTCGCTCCCTGAGATTCTTATATTCAGATCTGTCTTTCTTGCAAACTCAGGATATTCTGTTGCATCCACTCTAATTTCCTGAACGCCTGTTATCACGCTGGCAAGGTCGACATTTTTTTCATATCTGGCTTTTACAATCTCAATGGTTCCGGCCAGACCTGAAACATCAGGAGATGACTCATAAAACAGCGACCCATCAAATACAGCCTGCACCTTATCGATAGGCCTCACCCGTATTCCTTTCATGGTAGAGGAAAGAAAGATCCTCTTCAGATTGAACTTGTGGAAATACCCTACCCCGGACAGTGTCATGTTCCCTCCGGCGAAGTCGGCGTCTATGGATTCGAAGACTATTTTGTCCCTGTTGAGATGAATTGTCCCGTTAAAGTTACTAAGCCTGTAGGGAATACTCTCTATCTTGACAGACCCGTCTTTCACATAAATATCTCCAATGGCTTCAGGTTCTTCCCATGAACCATAAAGATCAACATCAAATTCACTCATTCCACTGACAAAGGATATTTTTTCCGTTAATGACCTCAAGGGTGCAATATCTATACTGCCCCTTGCGTGAATGTCCATGTCTTTAAAAATATCGATAATGCCCGTAACGGAAAGATCGACATCAGCACCGGTTAAATAAAATGACTTTATCTGAAGTATTGTATTCTGCAGATCGATTTCAAGATCATTCTCGTTTTTTATTTTGTATCCGTAAAAATTAAAGTCCACCTTGTCAAAACGGGATGTTACGTTCAAATCGCCATTTATGGATTCCAGCTTCATATGACCTCTTAATGACAGTGCAAGATCCCGGGGAACCTCCTGGAGGAAACTTAAAATGAGGAAATCATATCGTCCTTCCCTGAAATCCAGGTCAGTTTTCCATGGGAGATTTTCAGAGAACAGCAATTCTCCCTCAGCGGTTACGCTGCCACTGACCAGTTCCCCTTCAGCGGTAAGCTTCTTTGCATTCAAGGAACCATGAAGCTTACCTTTCCCTGCCTCTTCACCCATGAATGAACTCTCTATAATATCCGTATCAAAGGTAATATCAGGGTTCTCAAATGTTCCATGCCCTTTCATGTCTACAGTGAACACCGCATCTACCGGATAGGTACTCATGAGAGCAATATCATCAAAGCTGATGCCTTTAGAAAGAAGAGTGAGATCAAATCTTTTTTCGTAGTTCAGTGACCCCTGTGCATCAATCAGTGATTTTCCGTTCCTGGCATTTACTGAATGAAAAGTAATCTTCTCCTGATCAAGCATCCCCTTTATTTCAACTCGATCAATCTTCTGTGAGTAGAGAGAGCTTTCAGTAATGATCAGGTCCATAGTGCCGGCAAAGGTATCGTGGTTACCCTGAAAGCCGATTACACCACTCATTAAACCTTCGATTGGAAGATCCTTGTAGAGAGAGGATATGAATGGGTATATGTTCAAATTGCTGGTTTCTCCCCTGGCGCTGTAAAACGGGTCTGGAAAGGAGAAGAGTGACGTTGCCTTTCTGAATTGAATTGAACCGGAAGCATGCATTGAGGAATAATTTCCCTGCTGTATCTTCAGACTGGCCAGTTCTAAAGAATTCATACGGTACATCAAGTCTGTATCAGCACTGATAAACGCTATGCCATGAACACTGCCGGGCCCGGCTTCCAGCCTTCCGCTGATCTCCGGATCTTTCAAGGGCCCTTCGGCCCTGCCATGAAAGACCACCGGTCCCTTGAGCCTGCTATAGTGCGGCAGTATCATGTCTGATACGTCTTTACTGAACAGGGCAATATCCAGCGCAAGATCGTCCTTATTGAGATCTACAAAACCATTCAAACCAATGTCGGTTAATGATGTAGACAACAGGGCATTATCGAGGGTAATTCTGTTTTGAGACAGCTTCAAATCAGTTTTTGCTGATGTGATCCTGTCTGTAAAACCTTTCCCTCCATGAGTGGTGTTTTCATATTCCAGTGAAGCAGTCAGGTCAATATCCCGCCCCCCCATTTTATCAAGCTGAAAATTCCCGCTTATGGCACCAGCAGGCAGCGGAGGTTCCCACTTAATATACTTGAAAAACTCAACGCTGCTGATCTTGTCTGCATGTGCCGTCACATGATAGTTCCCCTCCGGTATGGTGATGCTGGCCATGCCTTCCAGTGTGCCATTGTACATATCTGCATGAAAGTCATTCAGTGTAAACCTTCCGTCTTTATACACAAGGTCTCCATGCACCTTGTCCAGAGGAAGGGTGTCAAATCCGGCTTTATCAAGGGTGACGGACCCGCTTCCGGCAATATCCGGATATGTACCCCTGATCTCCCCCTTTACAGCCAGCTTGCCAGTCACATCCTCCCTGACATTGATTATCTCCATAAGGGTTTCAAGGTAAAATCGACTGTCTGTTTTGAGATCGAATGCAACCTTCGGCCATGCTGCCCCTTCATCTTCCTGCAGATTTATTGATCCCTCAAAGGACAGCAGTCCGGGCATTTGATTCTTTAAAGCAAATATATTGATCAGCTCTTCTGTAAAGATGTTTGCTGAGACATCAAGCCTGCCCTTCTGAATACGACCTTCCTGATTCAGGCTTATCTCCCCCGCCGTGTGCAGGAAAGATTTACCGGACTGTATCTCCATGCTCGTAACGTCCACGCTTTTATCATCAACTTGAATTCTCGCAATAAAACTGCCATCCAGCTGCGATTGATTGGGAAGCTTTATTTTAAAGGTGTTCAGATTACACTCCCACTTTTGTTCTTTTAACTTTGCAAACATATTCAGGGACGATAGCACTCCAGATATTTCAACACTCCTTTCCCTGTCGCTGTAATGGAGCGTTCCATCTGTTAATTTGATCCTTTTCAGCACAACACTGAGTTTATTGTCTTCACGGTCAGAAGGTTTCCTGATGTTTTCAATGATTCTATCGATATCAGCCCTGTCTGCCGACATCTCTGGAGTTCTTACCGTTAACCTCCTGATCCTTACTTCATTTGACAGAAGTCCCAGGAGATCAATGTAAACCCGGACTTTAGCAATATGCAGGAGTCTTCTACCGTCCTTATCGAACAGCTTAAATCCCTTTGCCTGCAGATAGAAAGGCAGGAGGTTAATAGCCGCCTTGTCAATAATGACCCGTTCGCGGGTTACATTTTCAAGGTAAGGAATAAAAATTCTTTTGATATAGTTGGACAGATAGGGACCTCTGAGAAGGAAGAAAAGCAGTGCAAACAACGCAAGGAAAATACCCGCCCATGCTGATGCCTTTGCTTTTCCTGTTTTAAATTTTGTCATTGCACTCCATGAACCAGGCGTAATGCTGGTATAGTTTCGATAAATCCGGACATAGACGAAGGACCAATGATTGGCCCTGCCCTGACTTCTTTTGGTCTGCGATGAGGTTTATTAACAAAATCCCTTTATATACAATATGTTATGGCATATAAATAACTAATATAATAACTGAATGAAAAGAAGAGCGTCAACGACACGGAATTAGACCATG
>Ga0209536_100001815_pt1 | contig 35010 bp, 17 predicted proteins | sample DeeMarSeWOR28_12_FD_187461 | JGI IMG/M metagenome (GOLD analysis project Ga0209536, IMG submission 187461) | Marine sediment microbial communities from White Oak River estuary, North Carolina - WOR-2-8_12 (SPAdes) (version 2) | ecosystem: Environmental > Aquatic > Marine > Intertidal zone >...
GGTAGCCAAGTCCCGACGCACTCTTTTCATGTTCGGCGAACCCGGGAACGGGAAGACATCGATCGCCTTGGCGCTTCACTCCGCACAGACCGGAGAAATCTGGATCCCCTACGCCATTGAGATAGACAATCAGATCATCAAGATGTTCGACCAGCACAATCACGTACAGGTAGAAACGAATGGCGACGACGGGTATGACAAGCGCTGGATAAAAATTAAACCCCCCTTAGTTATTGTCGGCGGGGAGATGACAATCGAGACCATGGACCTGATCTATAGCCCTACCGTTCGGTATTACGAGGCGCCGTTCCAAATGAAAGCCAACGGGGGGATCCTGATCATCGACGACTTCGGCCGCCAAAGGATCGATCCCAGGGATCTGCTGAACCGCTGGATCATTCCTTTAGAACGGGGCACGGATTACCTGACCCTTCACACAGGGAAAAAGATTGAGGTCCCTTTCAACCCTCTGCTCATCTTCGCTACGAATCTCAATCTCAAGGGCTTGGTGGATGAGGCCTTTATGCGTCGGATGGGGTACCGACTTCATATAGCCCCGCCAACCCGGGAACAATACATCTCCATTTTCCAAAAGGTTCTCAAAGACAATGGACTTGATTATGACAAGAAACTACTTGAGTTTCTTTTGCAACGCTATGAAGAAGAGCAGCGCCCTCTGAGATGTTGTGAACCCCGGGACCTTATTCACAACGTGCTGGATATCTGCCGGTATGTTGGTCAGCCTCCCGAACTGTCCAGGGATCTGCTTGAGCGTGCCTGGATCAATTACTTCGGACACTATAAAGAAACAGACTGATTAATTTCTGGAAAAGCACGTGTGCGAAGTATACTGCACATCTTTCGGGAACCTAATTATACAGGCAAGTACGCGACGGAGAGAAAAGGGATCTATAATGGTCTGGCGTCGTAGCCTGGCAAGGTCATATGGGAAATGTCCGATGAAGGATATATCTCAGTGATTGGGTGGTGTGTCGGTATTATCCCTGTCCCGGTGAGCCGTTAGTGTGGGCACTCGGACGCCAGGATTCTCTTTGATCCCAATTGTCCAGGTCGGGATCGGTTGGATCTGTTATGGTTAGAGAAAAACCATCGCCGTCGGTTGCTGTGTACCAGTCATCGTCATATTTGAATTCCAGAATTGTGCTGTTGGTCCGGTCTTCCAGTTTGATTGTCTCGCCGGCGTTACTCAAACTGCCGGTATAGACGCCCGAGGCAATGTTAATACCATTGGTTCCGTAGAGCCATGCGAAGGCATCTATGTTCTTGACTATGACGATATAATCATCAGGGGCCAGATTCAAATTGCCGCTGGCAGCGAACTGATAATTAATTCCGTCTGTAAGCTTGACTCCGTCGAGCAGCACCGAACTGGTACCAATGTTCTTCAATTCGATAAATTCGTATTCCTCCTCGTTGTAATTACCTGCCTGTTCCGGATGGTACATTATTTCCGTTATTCTGAGATATCGCTGCTGATCGCTTGGATTGCCGACGTAAGTCAGGGTGTCTATTAGATAACCTTTTTTTGTGAACAGGTTGACCGTCTCGCCCCAGTTAGACAAATGCCTTTTGTAATTGCCCTGTACGAATAGTCCCTGGCCTCCGGCAGGGGATGTGGCCCGGGCCCGGAAAGACGCTACGTTGGGAGAGACATAAAGAGTGCCGCCAGCGACGATAACGGTTCCGGGCAGGAAAGTATGCTCTATGCCGCCCGATATAGTCCAGCCTGAGATGTCCACAGCGAATGTGTTGGGATTTATAAGCTGGATATATTCCTCATCCTGATTGCTGGAAGCTGGATTATACTCAAAGCTTCCGAAATTTATGGTCGGATTTTCGGGCTGAGCATTTGGAATTAGCGCCGAATAAGAGCCTGCAATATTGTAACTGCCGGCACGATCAACATTGTGGGTGACAAACAAATGTGTCCGCCGCACCGCCAGATAATCATTTTTTAGCACGTTGATAGCATATTGGAAGGATTGGTCCCGTGGATATCCGCCTTGTCCTCCCCATGACCAGGGATTAGCCCAGATATTGTAGTCAAGGGCAACATCCGGAGCCATTGCTTCAACAAGTTCGTCGATACGATTCTCAATAAATAGCTCGTTGTAGGGCGTGCCCGGCGGTTTTAGAAGCTCGTCCATTACCGTTCGAAGCCTGCGCAGATACATTTGGCGCACTGTCGAATCATTTAAAAGAGCATCAATAAGGTGGTTCCAGTGGTAATTCCATTCCTGGCAATCCTGTTTGCCTACAAAGGGATGAGAAGGCTTAACATCTCTTGGTTTACCCGGGACCTGGTCATCGGCAGCATAAATATAGTCATGATATGATGAGCCGGTCCAGTTTGAGCCCCATGTCAGGTCATGATCCCAAGGCATAAAGAACCATTCGCCGGTGCCGTCGGAATCTCGATAAAGATAGTGATTTTTGTGAGGATGGTCGTTTTGATGCGTAATTATCGTGCCGACAAGATAATTCAGTGTTAGCGGCAGATTGACCTGATCAAAGATGTTATTGTGAAGCGTTGTGCCGCTGGTGTTATTGATGCTTGAAATAAAATTTGATATATCTGAGGTGCCTTCCCACTCGCGTGTTTTCTTTTCCCCTGGACCGGTAAAGGTGCTGTACATCTTGTACAAGGCACCATCCGGGTCAAATCCCTCACGTTCGAGCAGCTCTTCCTCCGGCTCTTCTATGAATATTTGTACACCGTAGAACTGGCCGTTGCGCTGTGCCCTGACAGGGAACGATTCGCTGCCGGGGCAGCCGCACCAGTCATATGCATTGAATGCAAGATTTTGCCGCAGATAAGCCTTGTCGCTGTATGTGCTATTAAGATTAAATTCGTCAACTAGCGGCTTGTTGGGATCGTATAAAAATTTATAGCCTCGATTGAATCTGAACTTGAAGTGTTTTTTTGGTGCTCCTGCGGTGCTTCCGCCTCTTCTGTGTATTACAATATTGTCATAGAATTCGTCTAAGAAATAAACCGAGCCTCGTGTGCCGCCGTCAGATTCTGATGCGTTGACGTTCTCCACGAACCACTCAATCACGGGAAGACTGGAATTTACTGAACTATCAACCACAACCGTTCCAAAAAACTCAGGTGAATCGTTGGGGTATGGAAATAATGGAAAGCGTGAAGTGTTGCCCTTCGTGTCACTTGCTGTGACCTTCCAGCGTATCATATCACCGGGATGATAGGCCAATGAAGGAACGGCTGCTGTGTAGACACCGTCACCGCTCTTTGCATCTGCTCCGGTGCCGTCATCCACCATCGGCAAGCCTTCGCCTGGCAGCCAGCGAGTTCCAAGTTCGAAATTGACATGGCAGAGCAGCCTGACCTGGTTAATCGGTTCGAAGGTTTCGGTGACCTCGGCGGTGATAATCAGGTCTTCGTTTTCGTGCGGTCTCGGCGGATTCTCCATGACGTTGCGAATGGACGGCCCAAGATTAATGCTGATGCTGCTGTTGTCTTTGCCGGGAGTGGGCTCATAGAAGTAGCCTTCAATCATTGAAGGAAGGTCGACGGTTTCGATTTTGGTGGCTGTTAGTTCTGGCAGAATCAGTAAATCCGAGCTGCTCAGCGTAGTATTGAGGCCGTGTATTGCCAATATGTTATTGCCGCTCCGCAATGCGCCGATGTGGTCGGTTATATCGAAATCCTCGAAAACTACAGCCATGAAGTCTTCACGGGTTGCGGTAGCGCCTTCGTTCCACATCATATTTTCCGGGTCATCCGCATTGAAGCCGGCGACGGGAACGCCGTTGAGATAGGCAACGAAGCCGTCTTCGAATTTCATTCTTAAAATCAGCTCATCAATATTTGTGATGTCACTAACTTCGAAGGGGATGCGGGTATAAACCGTCTGGTTATTATTTCTCATAGCGCCGACGTCGAGGCCGATTAATCCAGTGTAGTCGTAACCGACACCTGTGACACCGGTGAGCCAGGCTGAGTCGTCGAATCCCGGATCTGTCCAGCTCAGACCCAGTGAGCCATCGGACGGAATTAATGCTTTAGCGGCGGTAAGTTCCGGGACTAATATTGTATCGGAGCGAGTGCTGCCGGTGCCGCCACTAAGTCCGTAGGAAATACCGGCAAATTGAGGCGGGTATTCATCATACGCCTGCTCGATTGTCAGACCGTCGGGCCGGACAAGAGCCAGGAATTCGCCGCTGGCACGAAGCTGGAAGTTGGTATGCAATTCCCCGTCCGCATCGCGGCGATCTTTCCCCGAGGCGAAGACGACCAAAAATCTTCCGCGAGGAATTTCAACTGCTGGAAATTCCCATTTTTCCAAATCATCAGCCTCATCGGTAAGAAACCAGCCGTCGAGATTTATTGCTTCGTCGGATGGATTATATATTTCTATCCAGTCGGAAGCGTCGCTGTCTTCATCCAGCAATTCGCCATTTCTCAGTGGTGTTTCACTGTCGTTGCGTGCCACGAATTCGTTGATAATCAAAAGCTCTGCATTCGCTGAGCCGGTTATATGTGTTGCTGCTATAAAAGAAAGTAATGTGATTATTGTATGCTTAAGCATTATTCATTTGCCCTTTTCCTTGTTGTATACGGATTCTAATGTTAGCTGCCGGGCGTCGGTGAGGCAGCCTGCCAGTTGTCGAGATCGTTGCCGTAATCGGTTGAAACTTTTCGCGTTAAGGCCATGCCGTTGCCGTCCGCTTCAATGGGCCAAAGGTCGACATTGCCGGGACAATTCTCCGGATGCGAGCCATCGCTGTAATTGACCCTGTCGACGCGGATGTATTGACGTATGCCATCCTTGCCTATGTCGCCGGACATTGAAAGCTCAAGGCTTTCACCGGCGTTGTTCAGCCTGCCGTCGTAGGGGCCGAAAATAATTTCGTCGGGCACGGATGGATATCGCCATGAAAACGCCGCCGGTTTTTTGACTATCAAGATATATCCACCGGCGGGAATTGTCACAGGATTATCGAGGCTGAAGGTAAAATCAATGCCGTCCGTGAACTTCCACGGCTCGCCTGTTTCAAAGTCGTATGGCATAACTGGCCCGGTGCTTATGTTGTGCAGCTCGATGTATTCATATTCATCATTGGCATATGAACCATTTTCCGGCCATTCTGGATTGTACATTATTTCACTAATGACAATGGGACCCACTTTCGGGTAGGAATTTGCAGCACCGGGTGTGCTTTCTTCCATCGCCACGAAGTTGTAATTATCAGTGCTTGCCTTGTAATAGCGTCCGAATGATACGCCGGTCTGCGAAGCACCGAAATCCTCCGTGACGCGATAACCTGTTAATTCACTGTTGTGTGCGGAGCTTAAGTATAAGCGCTCACCGTTCTCGCTCAGGGCAAAAGGCTCGCTGCAGCCGGGATCGCTGACATTGCTGAAATTAACATCTTCGTATAAGACAAAGTATCTGTCCGGGCCGATTGTGGTTCCATTGGCAATTTCGTATTTGAAAAAGTTATCGTTGCTGTCACTGAGGTACCAACCACCAATGTCAATTGCAGTATCAGTTGTATTATATAACTCAATCCAATCCGGCTCACCGCCGTGCGAATGGGCAAGAACTTCGTTAATCACAACAGCACCCGGTTCGGGAAGAATGCCGCTGTCATCATGTCCCGGTGAACCGCCCATGTAAGCACTTGGGCGCCAGGAGTCTTTTACGTCCCAACTGCTCAGATCAGGATTAGTCGCATCTATTATAGTTAGCGAAAAACCGTCGCCGTCGGTAATGGAACGCCAGCCGTCTCTGTAGCGGAAATTTTGAATCGTGTTGCCGATGGCGTCCTGCAATTCGATTCTTTCGCCCGCGTTGTTCAACATGCCTGAGTACTCGCCTGCGATGTTTATATTTGTGTTGTGCCGGGCTTTGAAGACTTTTTTATTCTGGACAACGACGACATGTTCGCCGGCAACAAGCTCGATAGCGGGGAAGGTGAAATCGATGCCGTTTGAGAATCTGACCAAATTCAGGTTGATAGTTTCGGTGCCGATATTCTGTAATTCGATGAATTCTTCATTCGGCTCCGGCGGGTTATACATTATCTCTGTGATGCGCAGATTTTCCGCTACCGGGCCGATGGCATAGACCGCTTCATTCAGCGCGCTCCATGTGCTGCCGCTCAATACCCTTGCCTTGACCTTGACGGTGTGGGGCAGTGTAATCGGTGTTTTATATTCCATTGCGCCCGTCACTCCGCCATCGTCGGAATCACCTTCTGTTGCGAGTAACTCTACGGAGATAAGAAAATCGGAGCTTGTTGTTGAACTGTTCATGCCGTGAATAGCCAATATATTGTCACCCTGCTGTAAATTATCAAGATAATCCGAAATATCAATACTCTCTAACATGACGGCGGCCGAATCGGAATGGCTTGAACTGGCTCGTGAATTCCAGGCCGGCGTGTCGTTGAAGTTTCGTCTGGCTACTTCGACACCGTTAAGGTAAGCGACAAAGCCGTCATCGTATCTGACACCCAACGTTAAAGAGTTATATTCGGCATCAATTGTGAAAGGTATGCGGATATAACATGTGGCGTTTATTGCATACATCTGGTCTATGAGATCAAGTGTGAAGAAGTTTTCGTATCCTGATGTTCTCTCGAATCCGATTCCACCGGGTGAGCCTGTGCAGGATAACCAGGCCGAATCTTCAAAATCACCGCTGCCTTTCCAGGTTTCGATGATATCGCCGGTTGGAACGAGCACCCGTTTATCGGCATCCTCAGACACCAGGTTGATTACCGGCTGTGATGTCTCCGGCGAGCGAGGATCGGAGCCGTCGAGTGTGTACCATATCGTTCCGGTTGAATTTGAAGAGGCTATCGAAAGTAAATCATTTTCGGATATTAATCCTCCATGCTGGTAAACATCATTGATACCAAAGACCGGCGCATCGACGTCCGGATACCAGCCTCGTTGTTTGAACTGGTTAAGGACGATTGACGTTCGCTGCGGGAAATATTCGCTGAGAAGCCAATCGCGTTCGCGAATCCATTCGACGTTACGAGTATAGGGTCTCGTTCGGTGGTTGTCACCCCATCTCGCCGACTCGCCGACTACGGCCTGGTCAACGTCGTCCAATCGTATTTGGTACAAAGCCCTCGCTCTGGCGGGAGTGAGACAGCCGTCGTTGAAAAGGTGACGGTGTACGTGGTCGGCAAAGAGCATTTTGTATTCGGCGTTATCTATCAGTCTGTAATGAAGGCGTGTGGGGCCGCCGTTATCGTTTCTGTATGTTACATCGTCGTAAAGCCCTTCCATCGAATGTTCGGCATCCCAGCTATGGTATAACCATTGGCTCTCTGGATTGACTCGACTGCGCGTTGCGTACCAGTTTTGATGTGCCCAGTCAGTATTGCCCACGTAATAGTTTGTTATCAGATAGTTGATTAAGTTGGGAACATCCAGATACTGCTGTATCGATTCGTACTGCCTATCTGCTCTAAGGCCGGAATTGGCGAGATTAAACATTCTGTTGTAGTCTGAGCCGGAGCCGTTAATGACCTGACCTTGACTGTGCTTGAGAACGTCATAGTCTTCATCTTCCCCGCCGAAGTAAGCAGCGGCGAAGTGCTCATCCGGCCGTTCGTGAAGCCAGTACAATCCCCAGTACAGTCCGTTGAGATACAAATGGACATGCCTTCCGTGTGGAGAAAAGCCGCCCATAGCGTTATGAATGTCGCATACATACTGGTCGCGGGTGTATTGGGCCAAATCCCGCTGGCCCATTCCCGGCCTGCTGACTCCGACCCCGCCGCCGTAGGCCCAGGAATTATTCATGCGGGCGTCCAGCACAAGGGTATCGAATTGGTCTGTGGCTGCGTCGCCAAATACCGGAAATCTAAGCTTAGTAGCACCAAACCGGCCGGTAAATTTCAGCCGCATAGAAAGTTTGTCCATTTTCCAGGGATCAGTGCTGGTGCCGCCTGCGAGTCTTACACCAGCCTGAATCTGAAACTGCTGAGATGTGGCAGGGTCAAAGTACTCGACCGATACGTGTCGTTCGGCCTGTTCCCTATACTGGTCCTCCCAGGCAGGATTGGCATATATTCCGCCGATAGCCGGGTTCGTACTGCTGTTAAACCAATCGTCAACTGGCATCGACAGTGAAATTGTTGGAACTGCCTTGAGGTCATCCTTGATTCTGTTGCGATAAGCCGAATCATTGACAACCTCAGGATCCATCTCGTAATCGGCTCCGGCATGTCCCCATGTGTTGGGAAATCCGGCACCGTCCTGTTTTATGACATCATCGAGAAAAATGTAGGTATGGGCGTCCATGTTAGTGGGTTTCCAACCCGGCCTGAAAGCCATCGCTCGTACGGTCGTTGTTGTCCTGATCTGTATAGGACTCGTATATGGCGTTCCTGTTAGAAATCGGCCGTCAGTATCAAATGGTGCTGTCCCGTCCAGTGTGTAATAAACGGTTGCATCTTTTGTTTCAGTGGCAATTGTGACGTAGAATGGCGTTTCGTAAAAACCGCGGTCATGGCTGAATTCGGTGTCAGCAACCTCGCCCAGGAAAGCATCATTATTTTGCTGTCCAGGGCTGGGGAAACCGAAGAAACGGCGGTTATCGGTTCCATCGGGATAGCGGCCGAAGGAAATGTCAGTAGTCTGGTCGGTAAAGATTATACTGTCAATCAGGGTAACGCCGTCACTGTCGAAAAGGCCGATTTCCTCGCCGTCGGAACTGAGTTTGAAATTCGCATGCAACCCGGAGTCGGTCGTATCATTGTCGGCCCATATCAGTAGATAACCCCCGGATGGGATGGTATTAGCTGGTATTCGCCACTTTGTGGGAATGGAGAGATTATCTGTCAGGTACATGCCTCCAATATTAATGGCATCGCGACCGAAATTGTGGATTTCAATCCAGTCATCATACTCGCCCTGAGGGTCCTGGATAATATCGCTGTTGGAAGCCATTAGCTCATTGATTGCCAGCGGGATGCCTGTTTGCTGCCATTGGTCGGCCAGGAGCGCAAAATCGTTTATATTGATCTTTCCATCGTCATTAAGGTCAGCAGAGCTTTCCTCGAGGGTCAGCCACTTTTCACCAAAAAGTTGTATATCCAGCATATCTACTCGACAATCCCGGTTCAAATCACCTTCGGGACACTTTGCATGCAAAGAACCGACCAAAAATATTGTCAAGATAAGACTAAGCGAAGAACGTTTAGTACATCTAAGCATCTTTTTTGCTCCCTTCCTCGTCAATGATTTGGATTACTGACAGTGGAATAATCGTTACAACCTCTTATCAGAAATTATCTTAGCATACAGAGAATAGTGAAGTCAATATATATTTATAACGGATTTGTCGGCAATCCGGCCGTTTTCGATTTTGACCTTCAATTCAGCCCGGTTATTGTTTTCATCAATCTCGGAAATACTATTATCAAAATCCAAAACGACGTTGAACTCATATTGGCCATCCGGCAAATGAAAAAACCTCGTACCTTCGTTCCATCTCTTGCCGGGCTCAATAGGCCCCGCTCCATGCGAGCCACCATGTACATTCCCTGCCTCATCCATATTGTCGCCTGGGTCACCCCGATAAAACCTCAGTTTAAACCCTGGGATAGTGAGGTTACTTTTATTCTGTATTGAAACCACAAGAAAGCAAGTCCCTCGATTCTTGTCAAAGTGAATATCAAATGTCGCAGGTGTGATATCCATTCCCGAATCTTTTCTTGCTGTCTTTTCACTTTCTTTCTGCGTAGTTTGTTTACTCTGTTTACTCAAAGTGTCAGTTTCAGCTGATTTCTTCGGTTGTTTCCCCGGTACCGCTGCTGAAGCCTTATTATTTGTCTCATCTGTTTCGTCAGTCACATTGTCTTGGTCAACGATCACGAAGATCTCAGTTTCGCCCTCATTTAAAGTGAACGGAAGTGTTCCCTCATTCCATGTGCCCCCCGGCATAATTGGTCCTGCGTTATGGTGGCCGGGATAAACCTTCCTTCCTTTCTTGTCTGGATCACCTGCATAGAAAATAACCTTAAACTCAGGAGTCGCAGCATTGCCATTGTTATGGATACTGATACCTGCCCTGAATCTGCCATCGGATAGTTTATTAATTCTCAAATCCTTATTCTCTATGACAATATCTGCTTTCGCTGATGTGGATTCATACTTTGGATAGGCGTCGGAGACATGCAGGGCTCTGAAACATCGCTTGTCGTTCCATTCTTCCTTCAGATTGTTCCAGCTTGGCGCAGACCAGGCTTTTACGAACAGCTTGTCACCAACGAATGGCCCGGTGCCAATAGAATTATCAACGCGTATCCAGCGATTGTTGAGGAAAACTTCATTGTACGTATGATTCGCGCCTCCACTGCCGGGCCCCCAGTCATATCCTTTAGCCATTGCGCGCATACGGAGCTGGTCAGCCATCGGTTCAGGGTCTTCGGAGTAACGAGTCATCAACGGCAACGTTTGGATCAGTCTTGTCGGAAGCTCTGCGGCACGGAACATCGCTCCTCTCAAGATCGCTATCGAGCTACACGTTCCATGCACTTTGTTTTTGAACATCGAGTCGCCAAAAAAGTTAGTCTTAAGAAACTGCTCATCTTGTGCCGGACTACCCAATGAGTTGTGCCAGACGATTTTGTCGTCAATAATATAGAGGTACTCCCAGTGCGGCAATTTTCTCTCCAGGGATGTTTCGCTGTTCATCCACTGCAGCATTTTTTCAATGGCTTCAACGTCCGTCGCAGATCCTTGAACGATTTTCGCGACTTCCTCTTTCATTTCAGATGAAAAATTCATCGAGGCTGTTGGCTTTATATATTCTTTTAATTCTTTACCAAGATTATCTCTTGGAAACGGCTGAGCATATACATGAGCAGTTGCAAAAGGAAATATGAGCACTTCGACAACTTTTGCATCATTGAGTGTTGTTGCCTTTTTTTCTACGGGGCGTGCATCCTGATACAAGTCATTGATCAGGTCTAAGCTGGAAGGGGATCTGATTTCGCAAATCGCACGTATCGAGTAGGCATATTCCCTCCGCTCTTGCCAATCGCCGTCCGGCTTGCCATCGCCGTCGCTGTCTTTCTTCACAGGATCTGTGCGATACTTGCAGTATTCATCATAGTCGGAAAGGCCATCGCCGTCAGTGTCAGAAGACTCGGGATTTGTACCCAATTCCGCCTCCAATCGATTCTCCAGGCCGTCTTTGTCCAAATCCGAGGCGTTGTCAACAGATTGCTTCTGCGCTCTTGCCATCGGCAATAAAACGGTGCCCAAAATTAGTACTGCTGTCAGGCCGAGGGTTCTAAGTCTTACATTTTGCGGTATAGATCGATTGAACATGTGTCTGATCCTCCTATTTACTGGCATTTTCCATATAAAGTTATAAGCCGTTTCTTTACATACTCCGGTTTGCATCAAAAGTTAATATATAATCCAAATTTAGACAATCTTAACCATGAAGTATCGTTTATCTATATAATATAGACGGCTGAAACAGCGGTTTGTTACAGAAAAATTTACTCAATTCATGGTTCGATTGGTGTCCGTTGGAATACTTGTTGGATTTGAAAATTATTGATAGTTTCTGATGTAGTTTCAATCTGGTGTGTGTGTATTCTTGGCCTTTTTGTGCTGAGTAAGGTCATCTAATGCAATAATCAAACAGGTACAGCCATCGATTATAATCGGTTCAATACTGATGCAGAACCATGGCTTAATTTTTTTGTTGCCCACTTTTAGCGTTGGATGTATTTCCAATCCCTGAATAGATTGGCCCGAATCCAGCACGTTGTTAATGGCGTTTTTGAGCAGACATTTTTTACAGGCTTGTTCGAATCCGCATCCTTTTTTACTATTTGTACTGTTAATACAGCCTAACGCATAACCAAGCCGATGATTGACGATCCGGGAATAATTTTTATGCAGCATTCGTTTAATTGCATCGTTCGCGCGAGCTATAATCATATTCTCATCGATTAACAACATCCCAACCATTGCCGAATTAAACATTGCTTCCAGGTTCTTTTGCTCTCTGTCCAGGGCCTCCTCAACTTTCTTATGTTTGATGGCGTTCTCGATTGTTTTGGGAACAGCTTTAAGATAATTTCGTTCGAAGTCTTTGGGAAGATAGTCGTATGTGCCGGCCATCCGGGCGTTAATTGGAATATATTCATCTTCAGTCGCGGTGATTAATATTATAGGAGTGTCCCTAACAGAATTCAGTATATCGAGTGCCGTACCATCACCGAGAGAGTAATCAGTGACGATGATATCAAACCGCTCTGCATCCAGTATCTCTTTGGCTTCGGATATGGATTGGGCTGCTGTGTAGTCATACCGAAGCTTTTCGTTGTATACGAAGCGTTCAAAAGCCATACGGTCGAGCTTGTTGTCTTCAATGAGTAAGACTTTGTATTTTGTATATTTCATTTCCACAGCACTCGGATTAACATTTTATCTGGTTTTTTCAACCAGATTGGGTGCGACCATATAGCTTAGTAATATAATTCGCTAAATATCTCACAATGGACATTATAGAATCATCCAATTAAACTTCTATCGGCTTTTGCATGTTGTCATATTACAACAAGTAATATTACTGCTTCAAAAAAAGATAAAAATGGATTAGTAAATCTCTTTATTGTCAAGATGTTATAGGACAACATAACTTTTGAAATACGAGAACGATAAGATTTCGCTGCATGCCGGGTCTTTTTAAGCTGAGTCCGGAATTTCCTGCTATGTAATAAGATTCAAATGCTCGCTCGTCGCGACCCACAGCTTTTTATCGGCTCATGAAGCAGAAATTCCAGAAGTGACAGTTGATTATTGCCGATACTTTCTACCTGGAAAGGTATGGTTTTTATGTGAGACAGAAGGACCGGAAATAATTAACAAATCACGCAAAGGGTCATAGAATGGAAGATGTTGTTGAACGCCCTGATAACATTGTCACTATTACTTGTGACACCACGATTAAGTCGGCCGTGGATATGATGTCCGGTAACCAGATAGGCTGTCTAATTGTGAATGACAGCAGCGGAAAATTTGCGGGAATAGTGACTGAGCGGGATATCGTCACACGTGCGGTTGCTTCTTCAATGGACATTGAAAAGGCCACAATTACCGAGATTATGACTCCTCATGTTGTTTCCTGCCCTGTTGGGACTCCAGCCGGTCGGGCGCGGGAGATTATGGCTGCGAATCATATTCGCCATCTTCCCGTTATTGACGACGGCACGGTTGTCGGAATTCTCTCGGTCCGCGATTTGATGGGTCAGCAACTGCTCGAAGACAGGGCGGCGGCCGAAGAAGTTGCCATGCTTGCAAATTGCCTCAAGAGCATAGAACTCAGCGAAGCGGCAGATACGGTTACCGAAGAAGTGCCAAGGATTTTTCATGCAACTCGGTGTCTGCTGTGTCTATGGAGTACATCTGATACCTGTGAAATTAATGATGCTCCCCCCGTTGTGGCGAGCGATACAGCGTGTTTTTGTAACAAAGAGCACATTACGCGTCCGGTCGGGGGTAGTGAATCAGCCGTCGAAGACGAGTTTTACTGTGACAGCATTCCGGATGATTGTCAGAAGGCCGGCGTAGAAATACCTCGTATGGTAATTCCACTGTCAATCTTAGGTCCTAAGGAGGATTCCAAAGAACAATTGTCCGGCTATTTGTGCATGTGCGGGCTGACTAACAGCAGCTTAGTCAACAGGGAGCTGACTTGCTATAAGGCCAAGCTCACGCGTGAAATTTTGACGTCTCATCTGACCAATGCCAGTCTCTATCAGCAGGCAAGGCTCACATCACAAACCGACGCGTTAACAGGGATCGGCTCAAGGAGACTTCTCGAAGATGCTCTCGAGGCCGAATGCGCCCGTTCCAAAAGGTACAGACGTCCGTTCTCAGTGGCCATCCTGGACCTTGACAATTTCAAGGCTATTAATGATGTTTTTGGGCATGCAACAGGTGACGATGCGCTTAAAAGACTCGCAGAATGTATGAAAAGTCAAAAGAGAATCCCGGACATACTCACCCGCTATGGTGGTGACGAGTTTGTCATCCTGATGCCTGAAACCGAAGCCAGCGATGCTCTGAAATTCATGGAGAGGATTCGATATAAAGTCCGACAGATACATGTTCAGGAGGATATCTCGTTGACGATCAGTTGCGGGGTTGCACAAAGCATGCCCGATTTCAGCGACTCTTCCAGCAATATGATTCGCAGGGCGGATCTGGCTCTGTATGAAGCAAAAAGTTCCGGCCGGAATTGTGTCATGCTCTGGAATGAAAAAATGTCAAAGGTTCTCAAGGCTGGCGACATCGAGTTTGAAAAAATTAAAAGGCTCAAAAGACGTGTCGCAGGTCTGTCGGAGCAGGCGGAGAAGATGTTTATGCAAAGCATCTGGAGTCTGGTCAAGGCCCTTGAGGCCAAAGATCCTTATGCGAAGAAACATTCCGAATGCGTGATGAACTACGCTGTCGGTATTGCCAAAATGATGAAGATTTCTCAAAAAGAATTGGAAGTTATTCGCCGTGCCGCGATGATTCACGATATAGGTAAAATAGGGATTCCGGATGTGATTCTGTCTAAACCCGATGAATTGACGCCTCGTGAGCGCAAGATCATTGAGCAACATCCGCTTATCGGCGTTCGCATCCTCAAAAGGATGAGCTTTTTAAAACAAGAGGTCGCCATCGTTCGATCCCATCACGAGAAATGGAACGGCGAGGGATATCCGGACGGTCTTTCCAATACCAAGATACCAATTGGTGCTCGAATCATGGCTGTGGCAGATACGTTTGATGCTCTGATCTCAGACCGTGCATATCATAATTCGCGGCCCATTGAAGAAGCGATTGGTATATTAATCGATTCATCCGGATACGATTTCGATCCCGATGTTGTTAATGCATTGGTTATGTGGGTTCGGAAAGTCCAGGAACAGCACAAGAATACTGATCAACTGACGCCGGAGGATTTATTGTCTTCTCAAAAGCGCTCCAAGGATGATCCTGTTACTGAACTTATTGCTGAAACTTGCTCAGTTGATGCTTGATATTTTCGATACGAACCTTAAAAGGCGGGTGCGAGGAAAAATAACTGCCGAGATCCAGTTCGTTGGGGGGCGATTTCAGTTTGGCCAGCCGAGTAAATAATTCAACGAAGGCGTCAGGCTCATAACCGGCGGCAGCAACCAGCTTCACACCGAGCCGGTCGGCTTCGGATTCCAGTTCTTTCGAATAAGCGCTCTCAAGAAATTGCACTCCGACCTTTCGCAGCCAGCCGGAAAGGACACCGCGAATCGGTGCCGCCCGGGATGCCGCGGCGATTGCCGAATTGCTGACTATGCGGTTCATCGCGTGTCCCCGGATGATGTGAGCCATCTCGTGGCCGAGGATGCATGCGATCTCGTTCTTTTCGTACCGGCACAGTTCCACGAGTGATTGAGTCACGAAGATGAAACCGCCCGGCAGGGCAAAGGCGTTAGGCTCGGGGCCGTTGACGCTTTCAAAATTGAATTTACGAGACTTATTAGCGACACACCCCGCCAGGCGATTGCCGATTTCATTTAATACCTGGTCGGTCTGCGGTTCTCTGCTCTGCTCTAATTGCTGTCTGATTTCACGTGCCAGGTCCAGACCTACCTCGTATTCGACCTTGATAGCATCGGCTTCGGTGCCGGTGAATGTTTGCCACATCCATCGGGCCTTGCGAACTTTCGGCCCAACTTTTCTGCCTAAATTGTAGAATAGCCCGCTCAATTTATGTCGTCTCCTTAACGAGCCCGAAGGCTGGATTAATGAGAGTGTTGGGATTCGAACCCAAGACCTACGGCTTAAAAGGCCGTTGCTCTACCGACTGAGCTACACTCCCGGCATTTTCTGGAATCCCATTTCGCAAAAAGATTACGAAATGGGAATCCTTTAAGTTTCGACAATATAACAACTTCCCAAACGTACGTCAATTGCTATTTACTCAGAAAAGTCCGAGTGTGCCAATTGTACGTCAAATTGGCTTTGTTTTTTCGGGCTCGGTAGGGCGGTTAGTTGTCATATATTCCTTTCGAATAATACTTTAAACTGATTTGGCCAGGCCAACAAATTGGCTCCATTCGATGGAATTTATCCCTTCGAGTTCATCAGGGCAGGCTCTGAGCGTATCCGAACGGATTTGGAGTCTATCCCGAGCTTGCCGAAGGAACAAGCATGTTTTTTCAACTTATATTCTTTTGGACACGGATTTACACTGGTTGATACTGAATATTTGTTTTTTTGTCATTCACACGAAGGCATGCCCTGAGTGAAGTCGAATGGGGCTAAAGGCTAATTCGGGACGGCGTCTGCGGTTATTTTAATAGATCCCTACACTCGGCTGCGCCTCGGTCGGGATGACAAGGAGTCCGGCTACGCCTCGATCGGGATGACTAGGGATCCGACTGTGCCTCGGTTGGAATGACAAGGTGTCCGGCTGCGCTCGGTCAAGATGACGGAGCAGGGCAAAGTAGAGCAATTTTCGATTTATTATTGCTTGTAGATTACCGCAGTTGCCCGCACCCAAGGTGCAATACCGTAAGGCATCCCCAAGGGAGCTCCTTCGCAATGACGCGAGGTGCGTTCAAACGCACCCTACGAATTCTCTTAGGAATCATTAGCATTCCCTTGTGGACAAGCTGCAAAAGTCCAGTTGTTGATGGAATCAAAAAGCGTATCGGCCAGGTCAACATCCAGCTTAGATAGCTGTTTGTGTGTCTGCAAAGCAGACTCTTTGTCGCCGTCAATCACGTATCTGTTGCCAAGCAGGAAATGTGCGGGCGGAAAATCAGGATCTATCCGAATAGCTTCTTTGTAAGATGTTATAGCTTCCCGGCTACGACCAATGGAGTCGTATGTAGCGGCCAGGGCATAATATGCCTCTGCATCCTCCGGCTTAATGAGAATAGCCCGCTCAAAAGCTTCTATTTCTTCTTTAATTTTGCTTTCGGCTTTATGTGAATCAATCGGGGCCGGTCGGCCCGCCTCGGTGCTAAACAGGCTGTGCAACCATTTTAGAGCGTATCGTAAAGCTTTCATATCAAGGCCTCCTGCATTGCTAAGTTCTTTACTTTTCCGGCTGCATCACACCGAAACAACTGTGCCGGAGAGCTATCAATATATTAAAGGCAACAATTCAGCCGTCGGTAACAAAAAAATACCTCCAGGAAAAAATAAAGGGGCAATACGATAGAGTACTGGAGATTTTGATTTATCCATAATAAAATTTATAGTATCTTAACTTGAATCGACATATTCGTCAAATTTACATGCAAAAGTGAGTATGAACAAGATACAAGGTGGAGTAATTGAGGCCTGTGCCTGACATGCAAAGGATTACAGATACATCCAGAATACTTATCGCAGATGACCAGGCTGATGTGCTCAAAGCCCTTGGTCTGCTGCTCAAACCGGAAGGATATGAAATAAAAACAGCCTCATCGGTTGAGGAGATCATCGATGTGGTTAACAGCAATGATTTAGACGCGGTCCTTATGGATCTTAATTATGTCCGGGGCGAAACTTCGGGCAGGCAGGGTTTAGACTTGCTCAAAAGAATCCACCAAATCGATGAATCCCTGCCGGTTGTCGTCATGACGGCCTGGAGCAGCATTGAGCTTGCCGTTGAGGTGATGCGTTACGGCGCTCGTGACTTTATTCAAAAGCCCTGGAAGAATGAACGTTTGCTGTCTGTGCTGCAGACGCAAGTTGAGCTGGGCCGTGCCTTACGCCAGAGCAGGAAACTGTCGCAGGAGATTGACTATCTCAAAGATGAGAGTCAAAAGATCCTGATCGCTGAATCGCCGGCGATGCAGCCGGTGTTGGAAACCATAACCAAAGTGGGGCCCTCCGATGCTAATGTCCTGATTACAGGTGAGAATGGTAGCGGCAAGGGCGTTGTGGCTCAGGCACTGCACGCAGTATCGCTTCGCAGGAACAAAACGCTGGTAACGGTCAATGCAGCCAGCGTGCCGGAGACCGTTTTCGAAAGCGAGCTGTTTGGACACGTGGCCGGGGCTTTTACGGATGCCAGGGCAGATCGCATGGGACGATTCCAATTGGCGGATGAAGGAACGCTATTTCTGGATGAGATTGCCGCAGTCCCCGTGAATCTGCAATCGAAACTGTTACGTGTGCTTGAAAGCGGCGAATTTGAACGCATCGGTTCATCCAGAACCTGTCATGTGAATGTCCGTATCCTTTCGGCTACGAATGCTGATCTTGACCAGGAGGTTACTTCCGGCAACTTTCGCCAGGACCTGCTGTATCGTCTCAATACTGTCCGTATTCATGTACCGCCATTACGAGACCGAATCGAGGATATTTCTCTGCTGGCAAATCACTTCTTACAGGAATATGTTACTAAATACCGAAAGGCGATTACCGGTTTCAGCGACGTTGCTTTAAAGGCGTTACTGGATTATCCCTGGCCGGGTAACGTAAGGCAACTGGACCACGCCATCGAGCGTGCTGTTCTCATGACGCGGGCGTCATTGCTGGAGCCGGCTGATCTTGGTCTGCATCCAGGTGAGCCGTCGAGCCCTCATTTTGAGAATATGACATTGGATCAGATCGAACATTGGGCTGTTCGCAGGGCTTTTAATCGGTACGATGGAGATATCAGCAAAGCGGCTCAGGCCCTTGGTCTCAGCAGGGCGGCCTTGTACCGTCGGCTTGAAAAACATCAGATTGAATAATATGAGATTTGAACGGAAGATTACAGTCCTCTCTTTGTTGGGCGGTCTGGTCGGTATTCTGATGGCTCTTGTGCTTTTATGGACGAGATCTATTCAATTCTCCACTAAACTGAGTCTGACAATTTTCATGCTGGCCTGCTGGATAGGATTTGCCCTGGCTGTCAAGAACAAGGTAGCCTTTCCCTTGCGAACGATTTTGAACATCGTGGGTGCCTTGCGCGAGGGGGACTATTCCATGCGTCTCCGGGGTGCCCGCAGGGACGATGCGATGGGTGAGCTGGCCTGGGAAGTTAACCGTTTAGTCCAGTTCTTACAGCGACAGAGGTTCGATGCAGTTGAATCGACTGCCCTGCTGCGGAAGATCCTGGCGGAGATCGACGTGGCCCTTTTCGGATTTGACTCAGGCGGTGTTTTACGATGGGTCAATGACAGCGGCCAGCGATTGCTCAAGCTGAATAATGAGAAGATAATAGGCTGTCACGCCGAGGAATTCGGACTTGATATTTGTCTGAAAGGAGCAGTGCCTCGTATAGTTGATCTTTCACTTCCGGGCGGTGCGGGACGGTGGGAGCTGCGCCGCGCGACCTACCGGGAGAAAGGTATATCACATCAGTTGGTTTTTCTGTCCGATATGACCCGTACTCTCCATGAAGAGCAACGACAGGCATGGAGGCGCCTGATTCAAATTCTGCGTCACGAGATTAACAACAGCCTGACGCCCATTCAATCCGTAGCTCAGAGTCTGCAAACGCGTCTGAAGCAGGAACCAAGCTCTCAAGACTGGGAGGATGATGTGCGTGAAGGCTTGAAGATTATCGCTGAGCGTTCCGAGGTGTTGGGAGGTTTCATCGCCTCTTATTCCAGACTGACACGCCTGCCTGATCCGACTTTTGCTGAGATGGACGTTGAGACATGGATACATCATGTCGTTGGTTTGGAGACTCGCTTATCCGTGGAGATTTCACATGGTCCTGAGCTTACGATTCTTGCTGACCGCGGCCAGCTCGACCAGCTTCTGATCAATATCGTGTCCAACGCCGTGGAGGCCAGCCTTCAAGCAAAACAGCAAGCGGACGGACAAGTAGCGATTACCTGGAGAAAAGCCGGCTCTTTTCTTGAGGTTTGGGTAGATGACGATGGCCCCGGATTCGATACGACTAAGGATCCTTTTGTGCCGTTTTTTACGACGAAATCCGAAGGTTCCGGCATTGGTTTGGCACTGAGCCGCCAGATTGCCGAAGCTCACGGGGGCTACCTGGCGCTCACCAATCATCCGGACCGAGCAGGTTGTCGGGCGCTGTTGAGATTGCCCATCGAACGCCTGCCAGAGCGTGCTCCCTGATAATGTGAATCCGGAAAAATCTGTCCGATATCGGGCGCATTTTTTCTGAAATCGGACAGTTCATCGAGTGGGCGTGTTATCAAATCCGCATTTTTTACACAATTATAGTCGATTCGGCAATAAATAGTCCTGGCACACGACTTGTATATAAGACTCAGCATGGATATACCAAGAAAATCTCGAAAAGTCAGACGTATCGTAATCCGCATTATTATTGCGATAATTACAGTGATGGTCATAGCTGTAATTACGCTGGGTCTGTCACGTCTTGAACCAGCAGCGCCAACTGTTGAACGGCAAACGCTGCTTATAGATACTGTCGAGCGAGGAGATATTATCCTTGAGGTGCGTGGTGTCGGCACGCTCGTATCGGAAGATATGCTTGTCGTGCCCTCACGAGTTAGCGGTCGTGCATTGCGTATTTTGGTTAAGGCCGGAACTCCCGTTGAGCCTAACACCGTTATCTTTGAACTCGGTAATCCCCAGTTAGAATTGAACTGGAAAGATGCTCAGACTCAACTCGACTCGGCTCAGGCGCAATTTGATGCTTCAAAGGCCCAGTTACTGAATCAGGAGTATACATACAAAGCTGGCATTGCAGCGACCGAAGCTCGCGTTAGCAATGCCAGACTCACGTTCGAAGTAGACGAAAAGCAACATGAGGACGGCTTGATTTCCGACCTTCAACTGAAGTTATCAAAGAGTAATGTTGAGCAACTGGAAAACCAGTTAGATGTCGAGAAGAAACAATTTGACGTATGGCTTAACCAGACCAGGCCGGCTCAGTTGGTACTGGATCAGGCTTCGCTTAAGCGGGCGAGGTCTCAGTATAATCTTGCAGAAGAAGACTATAAGTCATTGAAGGTGCGAGCAGGAGCAACAGGTGTTCTTGCTCCGATTCAGGTTCCCATTGAACTGGGTCAACAGATCTCGGCAGGTCAGATTGTGGCCCGAATCACAAATCCAGACAAGCTCATGGCGCGTCTTCAAATACCTCAGGGTCAGGCTCGGGATGTGCGGATTGGATTGCCAGCAGAGATTGACACTTATAACGGAATTGTATCAGGTCGCGTCTCGCGGATTGAGCCGACCGTAATGGAAGGTAATGTAACCGTAGACGTGTCACTGGATGGTGAGTTACCCAAAGGTTCCCGGCCGGATTTATCAGTGGTCGGGACGATAGAAATCGAACAGCTCATCGACATATATTACGTGGGCCGTCCAGTGCTCGCCGCAGCAGACAGCAAGGTCGAGCTGTTTAAGCTTGTTGAAGACGGCAGATTTGCAGTACGTGTCCCCGTACAGTTCGGCAAGACCTCAGTTAGCACAATCGAAGTACTCAACGGTCTGGTTGTTGGCGACCAGATCATACTATCTGATGTATCTCAGTGGGATACGGTGGATAAGATACGATTAAAGTAGTTTTTCATTACATACGGAGAACAAATAATGACAAATTCAAATGATGCATTAATTAAGATTGAAGATCTTCACAAGGTTTTTGTCACGGAAGAGGTGGAAACCCATGCCCTTTCGGGCGTACATCTGAAGATACGTAAAGGTGAGTACGTTTCGATTGCCGGGCCTTCAGGCTGTGGCAAGTCCACGTTACTCTCCATCATGGGCCTGTTGGATTCACCAACCAAAGGGGATTACTGGCTCAACGGCTCTCCGGCCGCGGAGCTGTCGGCTTCTCAAAGGGCTCGTATTAGAAACAGAGAAGTGGGCTTTATATTCCAGAGCTTCAACCTTATTGGGGACCTGACCGTGTACGAGAATGTAGAGCTGCCCTTGACATACCGGCGTATGCCCAAGAGCGAACGACAGCAGCGTGTACATACCGCACTGGAGCGCGTTGCCATGTCGCACCGCATGAAGCACTATCCCAGCCAGCTTTCCGGCGGTCAACAGCAGCGTGTAGCCGTAGCACGCGCATTGGCCGGCACGCCCGCGATTTTGCTGGCCGACGAGCCGACAGGTAATCTCGACTCGGCCAACGGCAAGGCCGTGATGGACCTGTTGGCTGAGCTTCACCGAGAAGGCGCGACAATCTGTATGGTTACCCATGACGAACGCTACGCCCACTACGCCCAACGAACAGTTTACTTGTTTGATGGGCGTATTGTGGATGAAGCGCAAGCGGCGAAGGAACAGATAGCATAAAAATACAACACAGATAACAGTTGGATGAATAGACCAGAAAATTCTTTGTTGTGATCCGTGATCTTCGATCTGTGAACTACAAACTCAAAGGAATATTATGATGAACCTAATTAAGGACATCAAATATGGGCTTCGCCAATTGCGTAAGAGTCCCGGTTTCACTTTCATTGTTGTATTGGTACTGGCCATCGGGATCGGGGCCATTACCTCTATGTACAGTGTCGTCAATACGGTTCTTCTCAATCCCTTTCCGTACCCGGATTCGGATCGTTTGGTTAGGGTGTTTACGACCGACCCGGCAAGGGAACGATTTCGTGACCCTGTATCCATTCCCGATTTCCTGGATTGGCAGAAACAGAGTCAATCCTTCGAATGTCTGGGATTGGTGAATTATGTTGGGTATCCTCCAAATGTTATGCTTGGGGAAGGGGCGCCCCGAGTGAAAACGTTCGTAGCCTCCTCAACCTTGTTTTCTGCATTGGACGTCAAACCTGTTTTAGGGCGGATGTTTACTGCCGAAGAGGACAAGCCTCATAGTGACTTGACGGCACTTTTGTCGTACGATTTATGGCAAAGTCAATTTGCGGCCGATCCGGATATCATAGGTCGTCAAGTCGCAGTAGCCGGTGGCTTAATAAGGGGCGGCTTTGTTCAGTGTACAGTAATCGGCGTTCTACCGGCGGACTTCCAACCCTCTTTTTGTGAAAGCCGTTATAAGGGGACTCAATGTTGGTTGTCTCTTAGCATAAAAAAGGATCGATTTGCCCAGCGAAACACTCATGGATCAACGGTTGTGGCGAAACTGAAACCGGGCGTTACATTGTCCCAGGCCCAAACGGAGATGGATGGAATTGCCGCACACATAGCGACTCAGTATGGAGGGGATAGGGGTGTGCGTATTGTTTCGTTGCGGGATGATCTGGTTAAGGATGTAGATACAACGGTATGGATTTGTTTCGCCGCCGTGGGATTTCTGTTGATGATCGTGTGTGTCAATGTCGCAAATTTATTATTGACTAAGATATCGAGTCGAGACAGAGAGGTGGCTGTCCGTGCTGCTTTGGGAGCAGGAAGATGGCGACTCATGCAGCAGGCGTTTATCGAGTCGTTACTATTGGTGATCTTGGGAGGTACATTAGGGATTTTACTGGCTTTTTGGGGGAACCAACTGTTGTTCGTCTGGCTGGGTGACCATATTCCCTGGATGGTCAAGCTTGCTATAGATGGTCGAGTTCTGGCTTTTACGGCTTTGGCCTGTTTGCTGTCCTGCGTGCTGTTTAGTTTGGCGCCGGCGATTCGTTTGCTGGGTTGCGAAGTCCTGCCGGTACTTCAGCACAGTGCGGGACGATCCACGAGTTCCCGTTATCGAGTCCTTCAGGATGCCCTGGTGGTGATCCAGATTTCCATGGCCTTGATGCTATTGATTGGAGCGGGTTTACTTGGACGAAGTTTTGTTTCATTGATGCGAACCGATCTTGGTATGAAGCCGGAGAACGTTTTGACCTTTCAAGTTGATTTGCAGGGTGAGCAGTTCCAGGAGAATCGAGCACGCAGTGCATTCCTGAATCGTATGGAGTCTGAACTGCAAGCTCTCCCGGGAGTGCGTGCAGCCGGATCAACCAGTCTTTTGTCCTTTACGACCAGTTGGAACAGGACTGGCTTTTTAGTAAAAGACGGTCTTCCGATACCAGCCGACGTCGAACGCATAGCACGTTTCCAGACGGTTTCCCCTGATTACTTCAAGACCATCGGTACGAAACTGGTCAAGGGACGTTTCTTCAATGAACTCGACACACAGGGAACGGTTGGGAAGATGATTGTCAATGAAACCATGGCTCAACGTTTCTGGCCCGATCAGAATCCGTTGGGAACGCGCCTCGATATCGATTCTGGTGTCGGAGGAAACACTCCCTCTTCTTATGAAATTGTCGGAATTATTGCCGATGCCAAACAAATGACCATTCAGGAAAACATTGGGCCGGAAATGTGGGTCCTGAATGCACAGTTTCCACCCTTTGGGGCGATGTTTACAGTTAAAACTGATGTTGAACCTCTGAGTCAGGTCAGAGCAATCAGAGAACTTGCAGCGAACCTGGACAAAACGGTTTCGATTCTAGATGTACGCACCTTGCAGGGACGCATTAATGACACAATATGGCGTGAGCGGTTTTCGCTGCTTCTATATGGTTTTTTCTCTGTGACGGCTTTGTTACTGGCTTCGCTGGGTGTGTATGGCGTGATGGCTTATGCAGTGAATTTGCGTCAGCAGGAGATCGGTATCCGCATCGCTCTGGGCGCTCAACGCGGCAATGTGCTTGGCTTGATTCTTAAAAAAGGATGCCTGCTGGCCGGCATAGGTATTGCCATTGGTATCTTTGGGGCATTGGCTGTTACCCGGATTATAGAGTTCATGCTTTACCATGTAAAACCCCTTGATCCGGTGACCTTTGCCGTGGTTCCGTTGTTGTTGATGGCTGTCGCCTTGCTAGCCAGCTACATCCCGGCCCGACGAGCAGCGAAAATCGATCCAATGGAAGCATTAAGATACGAATAAAAAATTATGATTGATTAGTTAAGGACGACAATGAAGACTTTATGGCAAGACATTCGTTATGGTGTTCGGATGTTAACGAAACGACCCGGATTTACCATAACGGCGGCTCTTGTATTGGCATTGGGGATAGGTGCCAACACGGCCCTATTTAGTGTGGTTCACAGCGTTTTATTAAGTCCGCTGCCGTTTAAGGATGCCGAGCGCCTCGTTTTTGTGCAGACACTCTGGCGCTCAAGTGGTAGCAGGGGAAGCGTTTCCGGTCCGGATTATATCGACTGGGCCGAACGTAATCAAGTCATGGAAGGATTATGTGCCTTTACCGCCTGTCAATTGAATCTCACCGGTTCGGGCGAACCATTAGCCTTGCATGGTTTTCGAGCTTCAACTAATTTTTTCGATGTTCTGCAGGCTAAAATGGCGCTTGGACGTGGATTCGGCGCCGATGAATCGCAAGCGGGAAACCACTATGTAACCGTATTGAGCCATAATCTCTGGCGGGACCGCTTTGATTCGGATCCGAATATCGTAGGCAAGACAATTACCCTGGATGGTGCTCCATATACAGTCGTTGGTGTGGCGGCACCTATGATGGGTTTTATTGAAGAGATGGTTCGCATCTATGTTCCTCTCCAGAAAGATCAGTTGATAAAAGGACACCGCGGCAGCCATTACCTTAATGCCTTGGGGCGTCTCAAACCGAATGTGACAGTCGTTCAGGCCCAGACCCAGATGGACCAGGTTGCCTTACAAGTCTCCAGAGAAAATCCTAACACAAATGTTAATAAGGGAATTCGTATCGATCCGCTTCATGAGATGTTAGTTGACAGTGTCCGCACGGCCTTTCTCATTTTATATGGAGCTGTAACGGTCCTGCTTCTGGTTGCCTGTGTGAATGTTTCCAATTTGCTTGTTGCAAAAGCCTCGGCGCGCAGCAGGGAGATTGCCATTCGTCAGGCATTAGGGGCAGGCCGGATTCGGCTCATGCGGCAATTACTGACAGAAAGCATTTTACTCGGTATAATCGGCGGTATCATCGGGCTCATTTTGGCATTTTGGAGTCTGGACATGCTTCAATTGATTGCCCCCAAGCTCCCGCAAATAGGTGGGGGTGGAATCCCCGGATTCGAGGAAATCCGAGTTAACCTGCCTGTGCTGGGATTCACGATCGGCCTGTCGCTTATTGCCGGCTTGCTCTTCGGTATGGTTCCGGCCTTGCAGGGTTCACGTCACGGCCTGAGCAACACATTAAAGGAAACGGGCCAGAGTGTCTCTCGTGGCCGCTCACGTCACCGCACACTGGGTACGCTTGTTGTAGCACAAATCGCCCTCGCAATGATTCTGCTAACCGGGGCGGGCTTGCTAATAAAAAGCTTTATCAAACTACAACGGTCTGACCCCGGATTTAATGACAATAGACTCCTGGCTTTGCATGTGGTTCGTCCCGACAATGCAGAAAATCGTGATCAACGAAGCCGTTTTGATTATTACAACAGAGTCATCGAGAAGCTGACTGCTATGTCTGGTGTGGAAGCTGCCGGAGCGATCGATATGCATCCAATGAGTTCGTCAAACAGCAATAGCACATTCCGTATTGTGGGCAAAGAGATCTCGCCGTCTGCCGAACAACGTATAGTGAGCTGTGATTACTTCCACTGCCTGGATATCCCCCTGATGCAGGGGCGGACCTTTACGCCGAAGGATTTCGACCAAAGTCAGAAGGTGGTGATAGTTAACCGGGAACTGGTCCGGCGTTATCTGCCCGACCGGGATCCAATCGGACAGGTGATCAACTTCTGGGGTCGTGAAAGGACGATTGTAGGTGTAGTTGGGGATGTAAAAATTAGAACCTTAAGAACCGACGATTACCCACCTTTTGTATATATGCCCCTCGCCCAGGAATGTGGGCACCAAATGACTTTCTTCATTCGCACGACCGGTGAACCTATCCAATGGGCCGGCGCTGCTCGAAAAGTATTGTGGGATATTGATCCGAGTCAGCCGATTCTTTATGTGGAAACTATGGATCAACTCGTTCTGAATTCTATCTCGGTTGAGCGTTTCTGTGCGATTCTTTTGACTGTAATGGCCGGCGTGGCCCTGGTCATGGCTCTTGTGGGGCTCTATGGAGTGATGGCCTTTGCCGTTACGGAACGTCGTAACGAGATCGGTATCCGCATGGCTCTCGGTGCACAGGATGCAGACATTCTTCGCCTGGTTATCAAGAAGGCATTTCTTCTGACAATCATCGGCCTGGTTATTGGCCTGATCTGTACTTTGGCCGTCTGCCGTCTTATGACCAGCATGCTCTACAATATCAGCGTATACGACCCGGCGACGTTTGTGCTGATTCCTGTTTTGCTCTTTGCTGTAGCTATGCTGGCTTGTTATTTTCCAGCACGCAAGGCAGCGCAGTTGGATCCCTTAGAGACGCTCCGCTATGAGTGAGATAATCAGAATACAGAAAGAAAAAAAATGGGCACATTAATCAACGACATCAAATATAGTTTTCGCCAACTGTCAAAGAATCCGGGTTTCAGCGTGACAGCATTGATCGTATTGGCACTGGCTATCGGAGGGACCACTGCCATGTTTACGTTGATGAATGCACTGCTGTTACGGCCTTTACCGGTTAAGAATCCTGATCAACTTGTGCGTTTGTACGCCAAAGAAAACAAACCAGGTGGCAGCTATCGTGCTTTTTCCTATCCTAATATGTTGGATATTCGCCAAGCAAATGACATATTCAGCCATGTCACCGGTTTTTCGATTACCCTTTTGGGTATTACCGAGGGCGACGTCACACGACGAACCATGGCGGCCATGGTGCCTGCCAATTATTTCGATACGTTCGGGGTATCCATGGCTGCGGGTCGGGGATTTCTATCAGAAGAAGAAAATCCCGGCAGCCAGATCCCTACGGTTGTCATAAGTTATAAATTCTGGGAGAAGCGGGGCAAAGATCCCGGGCTCATAGGTCAAACAATCCGTCTTAATACACGTGAGTTCCAGATCGTAGGTATTTCACCGAAATATTTTACAGGTCTAAGTATTCTGGTGTCGCCCGAGTTCTGGTTGCCGCTGGGTATGTATGAAACCATGAGGAGCGATTTAATAAACGAAAAAGACGATCGTCTCAGCGCCAGAGACCAGCAGCATCTGTTTGTCTTTGGACGGCTCAAACCGAGTGTGACCATGGAAACCGCTAAAAGCCGCATGGCTGTTTTGGGTAGTCAACTGGTCCAGGCCTATCCCGTAGCAAATAAGGATCTCATGATCGAGGTCGGACGCCTGTCCCGTGTCTCTATTAGCAGCAATCCGGTCAATGATTCTTTTCTGTCTATATTGTCGGTTCTGCTGATGTCACTATCGGGTGCAGTTCTGCTCATTGCAAGTTTGAACATCGCCAACATGCTCCTGGCTCGAAGCACGGCCCGAAGCAAAGAGATCGCAGTGCGTTTGGCACTGGGAAGTTCGCGCAGGCATATTGTTCGTCAACTCCTCATCGAGGGCTGCTTGCTTTCGGTCGTGGGAGGTACTATGGGATTGTTTTTAGCTTATTGGTCTACAAATGTTATGATTGCCTCATTGTCTCAAAAGATGCCGATGATTCAGGTCGTTATTAATATACGTCCCGATCAGCGGATTCTTTTAGGAACCCTTGGCTTCTGCGTGCTGAGTGTACTCTGCTTCGCTCTCGGACCGGCCTTGAAACTATCACGTACAGATATCGTCTCCAATCTCAAGGAACAAGCCGGCGTCAGGCCTCCGCCTAAATTCCGTTTGGGTGTATTCTCACCGCGTAATTTACTGGTTGTCGGACAGATTGCAATATCCCTAGTCTTGTTAACAGCCACAGGCCTGTTCCTGCGCGGAGCTTTTAATGCTGCTCGTGCGAATCCGGGATTTCCTCTCGAAAACAGTATACTGGCGGAAGTGGACATGAGCCTGACGGATTTCGATGAATCCCAAATCCGCCGTTTGTATACCACTATAGTCGAAGACCTGCGTGCCTTACCCGGTGTAGAATCAGTGTCCTATGCCGACATTGTACCTTTTGGTATGATGATGTCTGGTCGCAAAGTCTCCATCCCGGGCAACTCACCAAATAATTCCGGCTCCGACGATTCGAACATTTCCACGTATGCTAACTTTACAGTAGTGGCTGATGATTATTTCAAAACGCTGCGTTTACCACTGCTGCGCGGTCGTGAATTCAACAAAATCGAAGTTGAGTCAATGAATAACTCTCCTGTTGCAATCATCGACGAACCTCTGGCCAGGCAGCTTTGGCCCAATCAAAATCCAATCGGTCAACTCATTCAATTTGACGACGACAATGAGGGCGGGAAGATCATGGAAATCGTCGGCGTTGTACCCGGAGTTCGAGATAAGGTGTCGGACCGCCAGCCGCGAGCACATATATACGTCCCGTTCGGACAAAAGTATCGCAGTTCAGTAACTTTCCATCTCAAAACCAACCAACTCAATCGTCAGGTAGAGACAGGTCTGCTCAGGACCATTGCCGAAACAATCCGCAATATTGATCCGACCATTCCGGTCCTGTCAGTACAGACCTTCCAGGGATTTCACGATAATGGACTGATGGTCTGGATAGTCGGTATGGGCGGACGACTCTTTGCAGTGTTTGGCGGTCTTGCCTTGTTCCTTGCTGTGATCGGTCTCTACGGTGTACGTGCTTATGATGTTGCCCGTCGCACGCGACAGATCGGCATACGGATTGCCTTGGGTGCTACAAAGAAAAACGTATTATTAATGTTCCTTCGAGAAGGATTGATATTATCATGCCTGGGATTGGGCCTTGGTTTGCCCTTGGCCTTAGGTGCAGGATTCCTTCTGAGCAGCCTCCTTGTGGGTGTTAGCGGCACAGACCTTACCACATTCATCGCCGTACCGGTATTTCTAACAGTAACAACAATAGTGGCCTGCTGGATTCCGGCGCATAGAGCAGCAAAAGTTGATCCTATGGAGGCGTTACGCTACGAGTGAGAAAAAGAGAATAAACAACACAGAATACAGAAGGAAAGACAAATGAAGACATTATGGCATGACATGCGCTTTGGGCTTCGTCAATTACGAAAGAACCCTGGTTTTACTGCTGTGGCGGTTGTATCGCTGGCATTGGGAATAGGTGCGAATACAGCAATCTTTAGTCTGATCAATGGTGTGCTGCTCAAATCCCTTCCTGTGCGTGATCCGCATGAATTACGCGTGATCAACTGGGCCTGCTTTGAGTATAGCCTCAGTCACTTTTCCGGAGCTACGAACCGGAGTAAATCCGGCCAGTTCTATTCTGGTTCCTTCCCATATCCGACCTATTGCGATTTCCGCGATCAGGCAACCGGATTCTCGGAGGTCTTTGCTTTTTCAGGACTGGGCAGTATGACAGTCGTTGCGGAAGGGATGGCCTTTACTGCTGATGGTCTTATGGTCTCCGGCAATTTCTTCGAAGGATACGGGGCACAAACTTTCATCGGACGGCCCATTCTCTCCAGAGACGACCGTCCCGATGCTGAACCCGTGGCTGTGATTACCTATCGAGCATGGGAGCGGCGTTTTGGACTTAATCCGAATGTTCTTGGTCAAACTGTTATCTTGAACAAGGCGGGCTTCACAGTTGTTGGTGTTCTGCCTCGCCAGTATGCCGGGCCGCTGGCAGGCGACCAGGCTGACTTCTATGTCCCGATGGCGGCCCAGCCACAACTCAAATCCGGGTACCCACTGACATCGCGAAATCATTGGTGGCTTGAAATCATGGGTCGGTTGTCCCCGGAAGTGAGCGAAACACAGGCCCATGCTTCGCTTGAGGTTCTCTTCGACCAAACCCTGGCCGTCTCAGACTCGAAATTGAAGGAACCGGGCATCCTTTTGGAAGATGGCAGCCGCGGCCCCCTGATGCAGCGTAAATGGGCTGCTCAGCCTCTTTTGGTACTGCAGGGTGTTGTTGGGCTGGTTTTACTGATTGCCTGTGCGAACATGGCGGGAATGTTGTTGTCTCGCGGCGCCGCCCGACAACATGAAATGACAATCCGTGCAGCCATCGGCGCCGGGCGCTGGCGGCTTATCAGGCAATCATTGGTCGAGAGCCTGGTCTTATCGCTTTTAGCCGCAGCTTGTGGGCTCATTATTTCATCGTGGATCAAGACCAGTGTTGTGAATTTCATAACCGGTTCCATTGGTGAAATCCATTTTAATATAGCGCTTGATGCGAGGATTTTGCTTTTTACCTTGGGAGTTGCCGGAGCCACGACATTGCTGTTCGGCTTCCTCCCGGCCCTTCGTATTTCCAGAGTAAATCCGGCTACAGGTTTGCAGATCGCTCGTTTGCAGGGAGCATCACGCGCACGACTGGGTAAAGTTCTGGTTGTGATGCAGGTTGCCCTGTCCTTGTTGTTGGTCGCCGGTACAGGTTTGCTTGTTCGGTCGCTTGCGAATCTGAAAAATATCGATCCGGGTTTCGATAGCGAGAACTTGTTGGTCTTCCGCCTCAACGCCGGTGATGCTGGATACAATGAAACTGAACGCATAAACTACTATGAATCTGTAAGTCGCTCCATCGCAGCTATCCCCGGCGTGAGCGATGTAGCGTATTCAAGTACCAGCCTCTTGGCCGGACGAGTTTCATCCTCCGGTTTCTCCTTGCCCGGCCGTCCTACAAAACCGGATGAAAACCTGCAGGCCAATGAGCTTACCGTAAGCGAGGCTTTCTTTAGCACTATGGGAATCCCTCTGCTCCGGGCCCGTACGTTTGCCGGAACGGACACACAGACCTCTACCAAGGTCATGATAATCAACGATGCTTTTGTCCATGCCTTTTTTGCAGATGAGAATCCTATTGGCCACTATGTAAAGAGGGGAGAACATGAATATCAGATTATCGGGGTCTGCGGCAATACTAAATATAACAGCGTCCGCAGTGATATCGCACCTACTATGTATTATTCGTATCGACAAGCTCCGTCAGGTAGCGTATCTTTTGAAGTGCGAACGGTCCTGCCCGAATTATCACTGGTACCTGCGGTACGCAAAGTTGTTTCAAGTATCGATGAAAGCATTCCCATTCAGGAATTGACGACGCAGGCCGACTTATTCAACCGCTCGATCATAATGGAAAGACTCTTCGCTACTCTGTGTGGTTCTCTTGCTATCCTGGCGGTTGTGCTGGCCTGCATCGGCCTGTACGGTTTGCTGGCCTACCATGTTGCGCAGCGCATGGGTGAAATCGGTATTCGCATGGCCCTGGGTGCCCGACCGTTAGATGTGGCTTGGCCGATTCTCCGACAGGCCGTGTCGCTGGCAGCTATCGGAGTAGTCATTGCCATGCCTGTTACCCTGGTTCTGTCAAGGGCGATGCAAAGCGTCGTTTACGGCATAAAACCGCACGATCCTCTTACCATGATTGGGGCCGCCGTACTCATGATAACTGTAGCGGCTCTGGCCGCGTGGCTCCCCGCCCGACGTGCGGCTAAGATCGATCCGATGGAAGCGTTGCGATATGAATAGAAAGATCATTAATCAAATAAGAGAAGGTTAAACATAATGAGTGCTCTAATCAACGATGTCAAATATGGCTTACGCCAATTGAGAAAGAAACCTGTCTTTACCGTAGTGGCGATTCTGACACTGTCACTCGGCATCGGGGCCAATACGTTGATGTTCAGCATTGCCGATTGGTTGCTGTTTCTTCAGCCCAGACATGTGAAGAACTACGAGCAGTTGGCGTGCTGCGATGTCCGCGCCGTGTCTGATTATACAACTTACATCACCATCCGTGACACCGTCTCGGCCTTCAGCGATGTCATGGCTCAGAGTCGTGACGGTATGGTAGGAGATGTCACTGTAGTTCATGGGCAGACGGCCTTGCACGGCCAGGTAACGTATGTTTCGTCGAACTACTTCTCTTTTTTGGGAGTCGCGCCGGTCCTGGGGCGGGGCTTCCTGCCCGGCGAAGACCAGCAGGGCAGCGCTGCTGTCGTGGTGCTGAGCTATCCCCTCTGGCAGCGGCTGGGGGGCAATCCGAAGCTCGTCGGCGAGTATGTGAACGTCAACGGCGCTGTTTGTCAGGTTGTCGGTGTGGCGCCGCAGGGATTCACCGGCACCTCGCTCCTGGGGTCCGGCCTCTGGGTGCCGCTGTGCAACTGGGTACAGATGGGCAGCATCGGAATGGTTCGGATGCGGGAACAGACTCGGCCCGCCAACGCCGGAGTCGCTTGGGGCTATCCCTGGGCGCTTCAAGCCATCGGACGACTCAAGCCGGGCGTGAGCATGTCGGTTGCTCAGACGCAGTTGCAGGCCTTGATCCCGCGCTTTCGAGCAGAGGATACGGAAAAGTGGCCGGCGACTGCTTCCTTTTCTCTTTGCCCGCCTGACCGGCTCTACCTTGATTCGATCAATCTTCCGTATCTCACCAAATACAGTCTGATCCTGATCGCCGGGTCCGTGGTCACTCTGCTGATCGTCTGCTTGAACCTGGCGAGCATGCTGATCGTACAGGGAGCCTCGCGCCACCGTGAGGTCGTCATCCGATTGGCAGTCGGCGGAGGCCGCCTGCGGATCGTTCGGCAGTTGCTCGTCGAGTCTGCGTTGTTGGCGCTGCTGGGAGGAGTTCTCGGTGTTCTACTGGCTGTCTGCGGGATGCGGATTCTCAATGTATGGTTCGCCGGCGCCGATTGGAAAGTGATGAGAGCTATGCGAGTTGGCCTGAACATTCGCATTTTAATGGGCACACTGGGTTTCTGCCTGATAGCGACGCTGCTGTTCGGGCTAAGGCCAGCACTGAGGTTGTCCCGGCGTGATCTTGCCGAGGAGATGAAGGCCTCCGGCGGCAGTGTGCTGGGTGATATCCGTCGAAGGCGAAGCGGTCTCTCGGTGACGGGCCAGATCGCCTTGGCCGTGGTCCTGGTCCTCATCGCTGCGCTGCTGACGCGCAGCGCTCTGGAGACAGCGCGGCCGGACCCACGGTTCCACCTGGAGCACACGCTGGTCGTTCGGATCGATCCGGAATCGGCCGGCTATGACAAGGTCCGGAGCATGCAGGCATGCGAGACCCTGGCCGATCATCTGGCGTCCCTGCCGCCGGTCGAGGCCCTGGGGACAGCACCCAGCCTGTCCTACGGGGGTGGCGGGTACCGAACGATACGCGAATACCGGCCGGGGACAGAAGAAGGCCAGTCCGGGGGGCCTCGCGCACGGTACGCTAATATGCTCGCCATAGGCCGGGACTACCTGCCGGCGCTGGAGGTCTCGCTGTTGCAGGGGCGCCTCTTCGACCGGCGAGACAGTGTCCCCGACGCGGAGAAGGTCGCGATCATAAATGAAACCCTGGCGCACAGGCTACGTCCCGACAGCAGTGCTCTCGGCTGTCTGGTCCAATGGGGCGTGGTTGAGAGGTTTGGCTACTGGTGTCCCGATGTCTACCGGGTGGTCGGGGTCGTAACCGGCCTGCCGGGAATACAGGACCGGGAAGCGCATCCTCAGATGTACGTACCCGCCGGACCGGATGACTTAACTTCTTACTTCTACCTGCACGTCAGGGATCGTGAAGCCCTCGAGACTCTACGGTCGCAGATGGTCAGGGAGATACACCGGATCGATCCGCATATCCCGGTTCTGTCGGTGACGACTCTGGCGGAGATACGCGATAACGATAGTATAATATATGGCGCGAGATTCAACGCTCGCCTGGCATTGACGGCCGGGGTGGTGGCTCTGTTTCTGGCGGCGCTGGGCATTTATGCCATCAAAGGTTATATGGTCGCCTCGCGCACCTCAGAGATCGGTATCCGCATGGCCCTGGGGGCCACGCGTGGGAGCATCATGGCCATGATTCTGTGGGAAGGACTGGTGCTGACGGCGGTGGCGCTGCTGGCAGGCTTATTGCTGGGTTTGGCTGTGGCGCGGGTAGGGGCCAGCCAACTCTATGGCGTTAGCCCGGCCGATCCAGCCAGCATTGTGGTAACCGTGCTCCTGCTCGGAGCCGCCTCGCTGCTGGCTAGCTATATCCCGGCGCGGCGGGCGGCAAAGATCGATCCGATGGAGGCTCTGAGATATGAATGATGATTATTGGTTTTTGAATAAATACTAAAGGGAATGCTATGACGACCATTATCAATGACATTAAATACGGCATCCGTATGCTGGTCAAGCGTCCTGGCTTTACGGCAATTGCGCTGCTCACGCTGGCCCTCGGCATCGG
>Ga0209536_100001816_pt1 | contig 35006 bp, 27 predicted proteins | sample DeeMarSeWOR28_12_FD_187461 | JGI IMG/M metagenome (GOLD analysis project Ga0209536, IMG submission 187461) | Marine sediment microbial communities from White Oak River estuary, North Carolina - WOR-2-8_12 (SPAdes) (version 2) | ecosystem: Environmental > Aquatic > Marine > Intertidal zone >...
ACCTTGAACCTGTGAACCTGCAACCTGCGAACAGAACTTGTGAACCTGCAACCTGCGAACTTGTGAACGTTTTTTCGACGTTTGACTTTCGACCTTCGACCTTGAACCTGTGAACCTGCAACCTGCGAACAGAACTTGTGAACCTGCAACCTGCGAACTTGTGAACGTTTTTTCGACCTTCGACCTATTTCATACGAAGGCTCATTGAAAACCATCTCCCCGGCATATCCACGCCACGAATTTCCTGATACTGGCTGTCCATAAGATTTGTAAAATCGAGGGCAGCAACAAGTTTATAGAAAGACTTTTCCAGACAGCCATCCAATAACCAGTAGCTGCGTCCGTCCGAACGCCTGCGATAGCCGAGTGTCTGTTTATATTCCAATCCCAAAGGCAGTGCAAACCAGGCAGAGGTGGACCAGGTATGGCGTGCATAATCCAGCACATATTTGGACACAAAATCGATCGAATCGGCGCCTGTCGAGATATAGCTGTACCGGGTGGACAAACGCGCCGTTGAATTGAATGACCGCTCCAGAGCCAGTTCGAAGCCGACCGTGCGAAGCTTGCGAATATTCGCAGTCCGCCACTTTTCCGTATCAGTAGAACGAATCCAGTCGATGACATTCCGTTCTCTCCGGGCAAAAGCCGTCAAAGATCCCAACCATTTGTCCGCTGGAATATATTCCGCACCGACATCCACCGACCAGGCGCTTTCCGGTTCCAGGTTGGACTCAGCTTCATGGTTCGGATCCTGATAATACAGTTCTGTAAATGACGGGATGCGGAAAGCATGACCCACCGAAGATCGTAATCGCACACGGGACGACACCCACCAGCTTCCACTCAGCGAGGGACTAACGGCTGCACCGAAATTGGAGTAATAATCGAAGCGCAAACCGGGATATACAGCAGTCGATCGGTGGGGTGTCCATTGAAATTCGGAGAAAAGACTCGTCCTGGAATAGGAATGATTGCCTAAATTGCTCGAAGCAATCCAGTCTCCGCCCAAACCGCCCCCGAGTGTAAGCAATCCTGCATCATTTACCCTGTATTGGGTTTTAAGATCCACCCCTGCAGCATGCGTCCGGTGACGGTTCTCAAACAACTCGGGTGTTCGGATATCATATAAAAACCGATCCCCATGGGAGCGATAAAATCCCTTCAAGACAGTCTTCCGGCCTGTTCTACCTTCGATATTGCGTTCTGCGGAAATAAACGTCTGGTTCGTCCATTCTTTTGATGGAGCCGGTCCGTAAAATCCATTTGCACCGAATTTCTTATCAACATACGACACGAAAAAGGTTGAGTCCCTTCCGAATGTCATCCGCGAATTGACAGCGACATTCCTGAAATCCCTATCGTACTGAAAACCGGAGGACCGGCTGCCGGAAACACTGACTGACTGTTTGAAATGTCCCTTCTCATAATAGGTCGAAAAGGATCCATCGACCAGTCCATGCTGCCCCCATGCAATAGAACCGTTCGCTCGCTTTTCCGGATGTTTTGTAATGATGTTTATCGTTCCACCCAGAGCATCAGCGCCATATATAGACGAACCGGCGCCCAAAAGGATTTCAATGCGGTCCACATTATGAAGCTGAACCGGCAAATCCGAATTATGGTGCCCTGTCTGAGAATCGTTGATTCTCATTCCATCTACCAGAACCAGAACCTGGGAAAAGACGGAGCCGCGAATGGACAGATCCGACTGCATCCCATAGGGTGAGCGCGAACGGACATCGACGGAAACAGCATGTGCCAGAACATCCATTACCGTGCGAATCGGCAGGGCGGCTATATTTTCTCTGTCGAGAACCACCACTGTCCTGGATAGATTCTCAAATGGTACAGGAAATGCGTTTGCCGTCACAATGACAGTCTCATTGGGCAGCTGTTGTGCAACAGCAACAGGAACACCAAGGACAAAAGCAGCCAGGAACAGCCGAATATAGTTATTTAAAAACATACTTTTTCCACAAATCCTGCCCCACATTTGTCAAGAACTCCTGGTGAGGCAATTCAGGTAAATAAAGATGGGAGGGTAAAGACGGTACAACCGATATCTCAGGCCCGCCCATAATCTGGCATTTCACCAGAAGTGCCCGTACAAAGTCCAACAGACAACAATGAATCCTCAATGGGCAACAATAAACGGTTTAGGGGCATGAGTATTTTTACCCACCAACAAATGAGTACTTATCCGGATTGCATAACCGGTGTAGAAATCTTTTAATAGAAGTAACACGCAGTGATACATGACAATGGTATAAAGTAAACAGACTGCGCATCATAACGAGGAAACAAATATGAAGCAATAATTTTAATGAAATTGAGCGGCGTCTCATCAGAAATAGCGCCGCAAAGGGATGTGGGGATCTTTCCCAGGTGTACGGTTATTGATAGGGGGGGACCGGCATCTGGGAATCCCCACTAGGTCTTAAACGAAGCGCGAGCAAACAACCCTCATATACAGGCGATCCCGGTTGGGATCGCTCCCGCCTATAAAACCTGCTGCGAACAAGGGCTCTGATCTTCCGATTAGGGCCCTTATTCTTTATAGACACACTCTGATATAACGGTAAATCGTTGGTAAAATAGTTCATAGTCAACTATTTGAGCGATTTAATATATTGCACAATCAGTTGAAGTTCATCATCTCCTAACGGATTCTCCGGCATTGCCGGCGGGTAGCCCTTTACATTTTCCGCCATAGGATCTTGAATGGCTTTCACCAAATATTCATCGTCTACGATCACTTCATGCTCCGTACCGTCCAAATCCGTAACAGACCTTCTTTCTCCATAGACTCCCTTAAAGGTAGGGCCTACCATCGGAGTGCCGTCGATGGAATGACAGGTAGTACAGAATTTATCCTTCATTATTTTGAAAGCCATATTCTCCGAAGACGCTTCGTCGGAGACAACAGGTTTCGTCTGTCCGGGTAAAGGCGCATCTCTATCGCCGAAATACCACGCTTCGAATTCCTCGACCGGCACCACGATCGCTTTTGCCAGCATATCCGCATGGCTGACACCGCAGATTACGGTGCATTCGATATCGAAGGATCCGAGCTGTGTCGGAGCGAACCATGTAAAATTCGCTTTCCCCGGGACAACATCCTCCTTGATTCGAAACGCCGGCACAAAGAATCCATGGATGACATCGGCCGATCTCAGCTCAAGTTTTACAGGCTTGTCCAGCGCCAGGTAAAGATCGGTAGTCTGCCTTCCGTTGGGGTACATGAAAGACCATGCCCACTGGCGCCCTGTCGCATGAATCACCATGGCGTCTCTGGGCACCTCCCGCATGTAGCTGAAATTGGTCCACCCGTAGTAGAACATGACCAGGAAAAGAAAGGTCGGGATTGCCGTCCAGACGATCTCAAGCCAGACGTTCCCTTCGATATCCTCTCCTTTCGGATGTCTTTTCCTGTTATACCGAATTACAAAATAAATCAGGGCTGTTGTAATAAATAATAGAACAGCAACACAGAGCACGAGAATGAAGAGAAAGACCGAGTCCACCCTGCCGGCAGCGCTCGAAGCTTGGGGTATGATCGGCATAGCGTCACCTGTAGGAAATATCCAGGAAAAATAAAGCAATAACCATTACCAATAGGCCGAGTGTCATAAAAACCAGCGCTTTTAGAGCAGTCCTTTCATATTTCAAATGCATGAAAAAAAAGAACACCAGACCGGCTTTCACGGGAGTCAGAACAAGCATGGCCCATACGGCCAGGGCTTCGTGAAACAGTTCGCCGGCGAGAACGAGGATCGCAGTAAGTGCAAGTAATGCCAGCCATACGGTTATGTATGTGCGATAGGGAATGCTATGCAAGTGCTTATTTGTCGCTTCCATGTATTTTCACCCTCGCTAGGCCGCGAGATAGAAAAGTGGTAAAAGAAAAATCCAGATCACATCCACCAGGTGCCAGTAGAGCCCGGAATTTTCCAGCCTGTTGAAATCCTCGCTGGATATCCTTTTCCGGATCAAAAAGGTCAGCATGACGGAGAGTAGAATTATTCCGGCCAGTACATGAAGCCCGTGCAGGCCGGTCATGCTGTAATAAAGTCCGAAAAAGATCTGCCTCCCGTGAGGCTCCTCCAGCAGTTGCGGCGAATTCGGGTATATGCCGTGCCGAATTTCCCCGCTCCATTCAACGTACTTGTTAAGCAGGAATGCGGCTCCAAAAAGAATGGTGGCGGCGAGGCACCCTATGGACAGTTTGCGGTTTGCCCTTTGAATAGCCGCAATGGCAATCGCCATCGTAAGACTGCTCGTAAGCAGAATCACCGTGTTGGTAACGCCGATGACGGTATTGAGGTCCTGCCCCCCCTGGTGAAACTCGTTGGGATATTTCGCCCGGTATCCCGAATAAAGAACAAACAGCCCGCCGAAAAGAATGATCTCGGTAAACAGAAAGAGCCACATACCGAGCTTCGATCCTTCGTAATCTTTATGCTCTTCGCTTTGAACGGAAGGAGATTCCGAAAAAGGACCGCTCATCTTGAAGTCTCCGGATTAAAGATATAGGAACGCGTTTCTATAACGGGAATTCGGTCGAAATTCTCAAGGGGAGGGGGCGAAGAAATCTTCCACTCCAGTGTAATGCCGCCCCATGGATTATCCGACGCTTTCTTCCCCTTGAAGAGCGCAACAACCAGATTCCCGAAAAAGAGAACCAGCCCGGCCACCAGGATAAAACTGCCGATGGTTGCGACCATGTGCAGCGAATGGTATTGGGGCAGATGGGTATAATAGCGTCTCGGCATTCCCATGTAGCCCAGTATCAGCATGCTGAAATAGAGCATATTGAAGCCGATGAAGATCGGCGCCCACGCAAGAACTGCAACTTTTCCGTTGTACATTTTCCCGAACATCTTGGGAAACCAGTATAGAAGCGCGGCGAAGAATCCTATGCCGGTGCCGCCGAACATTACATAATGAAAATGCCCCACGATGAAATAGGTGTCGTGGACCTGAGCGTTGATGGCAAGAGCCCCCTGCATCAGGCCCGTAAGACCTCCAATGCTGAAAAGAAAGATAAAGGTCAGGGCATACAGCATGGGCGGATCGACCTTGATGGCTCCTTTGTAAAGCGTGGCGGTCCAGTTGAAGACTTTAATGGCGCTCGGAACGGCAACAAGAAACGTAAGCAGCGAAAAAGCGTAGTTCGCCACTTCCGACATACCGCTAGTGAACATATGGTGCCCCCATACGAGAGAGCCCAAAAACGCGATACCAAGCGAGGAATAGGCAATGGCCTTATAGCCGAAAACAGTACGCCGAGCGAATGTGGGAATGATCTCGGTGATCGCGCCCATTGCAGGCAGTATCATGATATAGACTGCCGGATGGGAGTATGTCCAAAAAAGATGCTGGTATAAAAGAGGGTCCCCTCCCTTGGCGGGGTCGAAGACTCCGATTCCGAAAAACCGCTCGGCAATTATCAGGAGGAAGGTGATTCCGATGATGGGTGTCGCCAGAAGCTGCACCCAGGCTGTCCCGTACAAGGCCCAGATAAAGAGCGGCATTCGATGCCATCGCATGCCCGGCGCGCGCATCCTGTGGATCGTGGTAATGAAATTCAATCCGGTAAAAATGGAAGAAAATCCCAAAATGAACGCCCCGAAAACACCCAGCGTAATATTCGTGCCGCTTCTCAGGCTGAACGGAGCGTAAAAGGTCCATCCGGTATCCGGCGGCCCGTTCCCCGTAAAAAGGGAAGACAGGATTATAAGGGCTCCCGCGACAAAGAAATACCAGGACATCAGATTCAGGCGGGGAAACGCCACGTCCCTGGCGCCTATCATAATGGGAAGAAAGAAATTGCCGAAAATGGCCGAGAGCCCGGGAAGAACGAACATGAATATCATGATGACGCCGTGCAGCGTGAAAAGCGCGTTGTACATCTGCGCGGGAAATATCGGGGGGTTCAGCGTCATCTGTTCTATCCGCATGAGCACGCCGAAGACGACCGCGACGAAAAAAAGAAAAAGCATGGAAGCGAGATACAGAATCCCGATCCTTTTATGATCCGTAGAAAAGATCCAGCCCCGGATCCCCCTGCGTCCTCCCTCTTCCAAGTAGCTCATAGAACAACCTCTGATGCCTGTGACGGCCATTCGTCGAAAACTTCCGAACGGCTATTGCACCTCTTTTTTCTTTTTTCTGAATACTACAAATACCAGGAACACAGCGACAAGGGCCAGGACAGCCGCTCCGAAAAACCGTGTGACGCTGAATACGTACCGTCGGCCTTCGGGATCGTAGCTGTAGCAGAATGAGAGCACCTTCGAAATCGTGGGGCGCACCTGGCCGGCTTCAGCTTCCTGTATCGCCATGACAACTTCGGCCGGCTGATAGCTTGAGCCGTATATATAGCGGCTCAGGATCCCCTGGTGCGTCAGCACCATGATGACGCCCGGATGCATGAACATGTCTTCACTCTGCTTGCGATAGTTGAACCCGGCGGAATCCGCAACCGCCTTCGTGTTCCGGGCGCTTCCTGTGAGAAAGCGCCATGCGTCGGGCGGAAAGGGCCGTCGCATCATGTTCAGGTAATTGGCCTTTTTCTGGCGCGCCATTTCCGCCGTATCGGTCGGATCGAAGCTGACGGCAACAACCCGATAATCTCTGCCGGGCTCGAGGGACATTTCGTTCACCACGTTGACTACGCTGCTGAGCAGGATGGGGCAGATGCCGGGGCAGCGGAAATAGTTGAATATGAGTATTGTCGGCCTGTCGACCAGAGCGCGCAGCGTGATCTCGCTGCCGTTTTCGTCAACCAGAGGAACATCCAGTGCCACGGTCTGCCCCAGCTTTTCGTCGACATCGACATCGGATCCGGATTTCATCTGGGCATTGCCGGTGGTCCCCAAAACCGTCAACACCGCCATCATAAGGACTATCCGCGCTATCATTTCTCCTCCACTAATGCACGGGTATTCTTTTCATTAATTCATCATACAACGCCTGCCACTCACTCGGTTTCAATGTCGCTACCTTTTTCGAAAAACCGTTTGTCGGCGCATCGGGAAGCACGCTCCGAGCAAGCTCATCCGGCCCCGAACGCCAGGATTCGGATGCACGAAGAACTTGTGCCGCGCGCGCCCCATCCATCATCGTCCGGCGCAGTATTGCGGCTCCGGGGCCGGGATCATCTTCGGAAATAACAATCGGGGCTGAAGGTGTAAATTCACTTTCCAGCTTCTCTATCGCCATGCTTACGGGTATTTTATTGTTTGTCTTTTCTCCGGGCGCAGCCAGCTCTTTTGATAATGCCTGCATCGCCACCGCGCTACCCGCTTTGCCGGGGTATCCTCCCAACACCTGGACGTAATGCACCAGTGCCATACGCTCTCGCTTGGTCAGGTAATCGAAAGACACCATGGACGTTCCAGGAATTCCTTCGCTCAGAGATTTGTAAATATCCGGCATATCCGGGCCGTAGGTCCAGTCGCTTTCAGCCGCCTTGAAATCGCGGGGCCTTGGATTGATATTGGACGCGGGGCCGTCTCCGCGCCCAAGGATTCCGTGACAGGTCGCGCAGTCCGCTTCGTAGAGCTTTTTCCCGAAGCCCGTCAACTCTTCGGAGGGCTTTATCAATGTCGCGGGATCTACGGGCGGAATCAATCTTCCTTTCTGTACGGGAAATTCCGTCGGATCCAGCCACCCTGTTTGCCCTGTTACGGGAGAAACGGCGGTCGGAGCGGCGGGCTTATTGGCGTTCCGCAGGCCCGGCACTACGAGAATGCCGAACAGGGCGGCGATAATCAGACATCCTACAATCACCACCAGGGTCGAAATCATCCGTTTCAGTTCTTCGAAAACCACGTATTTTTCTATCATAAGCGGAATTCCAGGCCTTCACGGAGCATGGGGTCCCCGACCGGCATATCCGCGCCCAGATTCATGGACCGGCGGATCCACAGCAAAGCCGCAGAAACAAACAACACAGCAAAAGATAATTCCTGCCACCCGAAAAAGCCACCCGTTCCAAGAGCGGGATACATCATCCAGTAAAGATCCAGCATGTGCGAAAACAGCACCAGGATTGCCGCAGCCGACAGAAACCTGGGATCTCTCTTTGCATCGCGCGCCATCAGGATAAAAAACGGCACCACAAAATGAAGCAGCGCCATCGCCAGAATGATTGCGCCCCATTCCCCCGAAAGGCGCTCTTTGTACCAGACGACCTCCTCCGGAATATTGGCGTACCACATCAGCAGGTACTGCGCAAACCCGATGTAGGACCAGAACACGATGAAGGCGAAAAGAAAGCCGCCCAAATTGTACAGATGATCCGGTTTCACATCCGGTAGCCTCCCACTTCTTTTAAGATACAGAATCGTCAAAGTCGTCACTGCAAGACCGGCCAGAAAAGTGCCGGCAAACAGATAGACCCCGAAGATATCGCTGTACCATAGTGGATCCAGGCTGGAAATCCAGTCGAAGGCCACTACCGTAAGAGTGATCCCGAACAGGAACATAAAGAGGGGGGCGAAACGGCGCACGCGAAGTGTGTACCGAGGATCACCGCTTTTGTCCTGCCGGATGGAACGCCTGACAAAAATCCAATAAGAGAGACTCCACAAAACTACGCAGGCAACAACGCGGATGGAAAAAAACGGGACATTCAGCCAGACGGCCTTGCCGGCGACCATTGGATTCTCAAGGATCTCAGGCCGTGTCCAGGGATAGAGTTCCGGCAGGGAAAACAACGCAAGAAGGGTTGCCGGAATCATCAGCAGAATGAGCCCCGAAAGCCTTTCGGGAATCCGCCTCAGAGGCACGCTCCATTTAGCGCCGACGACGTGCTCGAGGGCCACAATAAACAGGCACCCCAAACCGATGGTCAGAAGAAACAGGAACCAGATGATCCAGTTCATCCAGAAACGTTCCGTCCCCGACATGAAGAATGCAAGGGCGACACCGGCAAATCCTACGACACATCCCAGGGCCGGGATCATTCCGGTACTTTCTTCCCTTTCCGTCACTTTACAATCCCCCGCGTCTTGATTGAAAATTGAGGATTGAAGATTTGTAATCAAATATCATGGCACTCCAATCATCATCAGCCGACTCAAAAGCCGCGCCTTATTTTTCTGCGGATGCGACGTCCTCATCCGTTGCGTTGAATGCCCTCTGGAGCACGCGGACGTAATGCAGCGCCATCCATCGTTCGTCCCCGGTCAGATCCGGTGCATAAGAGGGCATCAAGTTTTTGCCTTTCACAAGAACGTGGTACATGCTTCCATCCGACAAATCCACAATACTCTTGGATAACAGATTGGCCGGATTCGCTTCATATGCCGGGGTAAGCGTCCGGCTGCCGTCTTCGAGCAGGCCATCCCCGCGAATGCCGTGACACACGGAGCAATAATCGTTAAACAACCGCTGCCCCTGTTTTAAAACCTCGCTCGTTCTGGGAAGGGGATTCACCAAAGCTTCGGCCTCTTCCTGCTCTTGCAGGTTGTAGGGCAGCGAACTGCGGGAAACGGTGCCATCAACCGGCATTCGCATGCCGGAACCGTCTTTGAAAAAATTATTTTCCTGCTGCGAATTCAGACGGGGCTGATCCAGCATATGCGCCATGGGAACGGTTTTCGGGAACAGCTTCATCGCCCAATAGGTAGCACACCCGGCAACGACACAGGAAAACGCAATTGCAATCAGAACGCCGATGAAGAACTTCGGTGATGACGGACCCTGAACCGCTGGAGCTTCGACGATCTCTACAGCAGCCGCACCGGACTCTTGAAGTAACCCGAAAATATCGTCCACATCGAGGGTGCACTCATCGGATTCCACCGCGAGAACGAACTTGTCCCGCGTAATCAGCGGCATGGACTTCGACATGAGCATCGGGTGACGAAAAAAAGGCAGGCGGTTCAGGAGCAGCAGCATACCCAGGCCCGCCGTGAACGCCGCAAAGAGAACCGTCACTTCGAACATAATAGGAATAAAGGCTTCCCAGGAAAAACAGGGCTTGCCCGCAGTTACCTGTGGGTAATCCACCCCGCTTGTCCAGAATTCCAGTCCCAGGGCGGCAACAGCGCCCAAAACGCCCATGACCAGTACCATCCCGGCTATCGGCGATTTCCTCAGCCCCAGTGCTTCATCGAGTCCATGAACGGGATATGGCGTATAGGCCTCCAATTTGGCCGCCACACCAGCCCGGACTGTAGGGATCGCCTTCATCAGTACATGCGGACTGTCGAATATGCCCAGGACGGAAAAGACCTCCCTACTGCTCATGGGATCCTCCTTCCTTGTGTGCCTGCGACCCGGGCAGAACCATTTTCATTTCTGTCGTGGCGATTACGGGCAGAATCCTGGCGAAGAGGAGCACAAGTGTAAAGAAAAGTCCGAAAGATCCGAGCAGAATTCCGCAATCGACAATAGTCGGCTTGTAGATGTGCCAGGCCGACGGCAGGAAATCCTCATGAAGCGAGCTGACGATGATGACGAAACGCTCAAACCACATGCCGACCGTCACAGCCAGTGTAACAAAAATCATGCCGGAATAATGTGTGCGGAACCAGCGCAGCCAGAGAAGCTGCGGGATCAGAATATTGCACGTGATCGTCAGCCACCCGGTCCACCAGTATGTCCCGGTCACGTACTGAAGAAAGGTATGGTGGATGTAGGAGTTCTGGCTGTACCAGGCGGTGAATCCTTCGAGCAGGTACGCATAGCCCATCAGGCAGGAACAGGCCAGGATCACCTTGTTCATCACCTCCAGGTGGTATTCGGTGATGAGGTGCTCCAGCCGCATCGTCCGCCGCACTACGACCATGGCCATGACGACCATGGCGAATCCGGCAAAGATGGCTCCTGCGACAAAATAGGGCGGGAAAATAGTCATGTGCCATCCGGGCACAAGCGATACGGCAAAGTCGAAGGAAACCACGCTGTGCACCGAAAGGACCAGCCCTGTCGCGAGACCGGCAATGACCAGGTAGGCCTTTTCGTAATGCCGCCAGTGCCGTGATGCGCCGCGCCATCCCAGGCTGATCACGGTGTACACAAATTTCCGGATTTTGTTCGAAGTCCTGTCCCGCATGGAAGCCAGATCCGGGATCAGTCCGATATACCAGAAAAGCAACGAAACCAGGAAATAGGTGTTCACGGCAAACACATCCCAGAGAAGGGGAGAACGGAAGTTCGGCCAGATGCCACGCTGATTCGGATAGGGGCCGAGCCAGAACGCCAACCACGGACGCCCGACATGGATCAGGGGAAATAAAGTGGCGCATATGACGGCGAAAATCGTCATCGCTTCCGAGAAGCGCGAAACAGCATTCCGCCACCGTGCTCGAAAGAGGAGCAGGATAGCCGAAATCAGGGTGCCGGCATGTCCGATTCCAACCCAAAAAACGAAATTGATGATGTCGAAAGCCCATGCGACAGGGATATTGTTTCCCCAGACGCCGATACCGGTCGCAATCGTATAGCCGATGAGGGCCATGCCGATCAGTGCCGCTGTAGAAGTCATCGCGAAAGCAATGAACCAGGCAAGCGGCGGGCGCTCTCCCGCATGCGTCAAAAGTTGATCGTCCAGATCTCCCAGGCGCACGTGGCCCGCAATCACGGGGGCAGGTTTCAGCTTTTCCAGAACCGCTTCCGATTTCATTCCTCTTCCTCTTCCACCACCGGGTTCGATATATCCGCAAGGTACGTAACTGAAGGTTTAATTCCCAGCTCTTCCAGCATATGATAGGCGCGATCCGAATCTGATAATCTCGCCACGCGGCTGGCCCTGTTGTTCAGATCGCCGAACACTAACGCGCCGGCCGGGCAGGCGCCCGCACAGGCGGGAACAATATCCCCGTCCTCGACGGCCCGTCCTTGAACCTTTGCCTTCTGCTTCGCATTCTCGACGCGTTGAATGCAGAACGTACACTTTTCCATGACCCCGCGCGGCCGGACAGTAACTTCCGGGTTGAACACCAGGCTTTCCGGCTCCGTCTTCATGGAGGTGTAATCGAAGAAGTTGAAGCGCCGGACCTTGAAGGGGCAGTTGTTGGAACAGTATCGCGTACCCACGCAGCGGTTGTAGATCATCTGGTTCAGGCCGTCGGGGCTGTGCGTCGTCGCGTTGACAGGGCAGACGATCTCGCATGGAGCATCATCGCAGTGCTGGCAGAACATCGGCTGGTGCACGACGGACGGATTCTGAAGATCGCCTTCGTAATAGCGGTCGATCCGGATCCAGTGCATGTGCCGGCCTCTCAGGACCCGCTCCGGGCCGACGACGGGTATGTTGTTTTCACTCTGGCAGGCGATGACACAGGCGCTGCAGCCGACACAGGCCGACAAATCGACGGTCATGCTCCATTTGTGTCCCGGGTATTCCCTTTCCGGAATCAGCGATGCCTGATTGTGCGGGTCGTGTTCCTCCTCTTTCTCCGATAAGAGCGCATACTGGTTCCGAGTCCATGAACGGGCCAAATCCCTGCCTTCCATTCGGTCATGGGTCTGGGTAAACGGGATCGGACGAGTTTCATTTCCCTCCTTCCGGCGTATATTAACTTCAGGAACCCAAGACGAGTAATTGGTTAGAGGATATGCATTCGTACCTATTCCGGCAGCGATGCTTCCGGTTCGTCTCCCATACCCGAGAGCCAGCGCAGCCACACCGGGACACTGTCCGGGCTGGATCAGCACAGGTGCTTCAACATTTGCATCACCGCTGGAAATGTCAACCACATCTCTGTTCTGAAGACCCAACCGGTCTGCATCTGTTGGGGAAAGGGAAACCGGATTTCCCCAGGTCGCCTTTGTGACCGGATCGGGGAGTTCGTTGAGCCAGCCGTTGTTCGCATACCGCCCGTCGTAGACTCCGGATCCCGGCAAAAGCAATAATTCCAATGCCTCCGATGTATCTGTAGAAATCTTTTTGCCCGCTTCTGTCAGAGCATGCTCGATGTCGAATATGGATACTCCCAAAACCTTTCCGAATTGTTGCCTGGTACTGCTTTTAGCACCACCATTGTGAAGGGCTCCATTCCAGAAATCATCAAAATCAACCGGGCTTCCCGCAGGGTATACATGAGACCTCCAACGAGCTTTCAGATATTCGAGATAGTTCTGCGGGGCTTGGTTATTCAATCCGCGCAGGCAAGATAGAAATAGATCCTCTCCTTGGCGGGTGTCATGAATGGGGCCAATTACCGGCTGGCGCAGGCTGATATAATCGGAAGCGGATTGGAAATCACCCCACGATTCGAGCCAGTGATGTTCCGGCAACCTCCAGTTGCAGTCGAGGGCGGTTTCATCCTCGTAAAGGCCGATCCGGAAACTTTGGGGCAATCTCAATATTGTTTCTTTCCAGCGAGACTCTTTCGGGCAGTTATAGGCCGGATTGACTCCCCAGAAAATTCCGGCTGAAAAGTCATCTCCAGTAGCCATTTCCAACGTCACATTGAGTCCGTGGGGAACCATAGAAACTGAATCATCCGGAATTGTTCCGTATGTTTCGACCGTGTTCCCCTCGGCCTCCACCATAACATTCAGGAGGTAGCAGGCTTGATGGACCTCCCGGGGAACTCCCGTACCTACCAGGATCAATGCCGACTTCCGGGCACGGGCCAGGTCATCCGCCAGGAGCTTTAGAGTCGACAGCTCCAAACCTAGTGCTCCAGCCGTCGTTTCCGGATCAAATGCATTAAAATCTTCCAAACGCAGTTGCAGGGGGAACGGGATTCCGTGCAGTTCATTCAGCAGGCGGGCTAGAGTGAAAGCCAGGCGCGCCATATTCGTCGGACGGACCTGCAACCGTTGATCGGCATTTGCCCCCGTCAAAGTCATGGAACCTTCAATGGCCCAAAGACGGTTCATTCCGTCCGTGGAATTTGAAATCCGACGACGTGCGGCAAAATCCCGGATATTAAGAGGCGCTTTAGTATCATTGCCCAGAAAATCGCACTGAAATGAAAGAATAACGTCGGCGCGCTCTAAAAATATCTGCGAAAAAACGTCTTTGAAAGAAACAGCCGCTTTATCGGAAGCCGCAGGCTCCCAGCAGTAATGCAGCAGACCGGGCAGCGCACTTTTCAGATCTCCGATCAGAGCTTTTTGAGTGGGAGAAACAACAGCCCCGGTAAGCAACAGAATCTTTTTATCGCCGGAGCGTGCTTCCTCAAATACACGCGTCAATGCTTGCTCGGCATCTTTCCAGGTAGCAGCCTCCCCGTTAAACAACGGCGCGCGGAGGCGGTCCGGATCATACAGCCCGAGCAGATCCCCCATCGCGCGCAGGCTCACCGTCCCCCTGGACACCGGGTGTTCCGGATTCCCTTCAATATGGATGGGCCGTCCCTCGCGCGTTTTCACCAGAACGCCCTGAACGTTCCACCCTTCCTGGAACGTACTTGCGTAATAGGCGGCAACTCCCGGTTTGATCTCGCCGGGGTGCCTTGTATAGGGCACGATCGAACCCCGATCGATTTTGGAGCAGGAAGCCCCCATGGCCAGCGCAGCGGAAGCGGAAAGCAGGCTCAGGAACCTGCGCCGTGAGATTCCATCCGGATACAAATCCAAAATTTCTGCAGGCAAACCGTCCACATGATGCACCGTTGAGGTGATGGACATATCTCCGGCCAATCTCATAGGCTCAATTCTGCCGGCATTTTTTGATTCTTTCACAATACCTCTTACCTTAAATAGTGCCCGGAGCTTATATCAGCCTATCGATGGCAAACGTTGCAATGCTCCGGTCCTCTCGTTATTTCCGTATCTGCCGGAAGCGCATCCTTCGGATCCCGATGGCACCCCAGGCAATTGCTCATCCTCAGGGACATGTACTGATACACCCTGTTCATTGTCTGGACTTCGCCGTGGCAGATCTGACACAGGATCCCCGCATGAACATGGGGCCTGTGATCAAAATAGGCATGATCCGGTAACGAGTAAATTCTTACCCACCTCAGCGGCTTTTCGGAATCGTAAACGGATGCAAGCATCCGAATATCCGGGCTGTCCGTTTTCGTCACCCTGTGGCAGTTCATACACTTCTCCACCGCGGGAATTCCGGCTTGCCTGGATTTTAGGGTACCGGTATGACAATAGGCACATGGAATTCGTAAAGTGCCGGGGTGGAGTTGATGGGAAAAGGATATCGGCTGCGCAGGCTCATAACCGCGAACGAACCGATCGGGCTGGGTGAACCATCCGACACCGGCGACTGTCACCAGAACGGCAACCAAGGCTGCGGGCAGGATAAAACGTGAATACTGGACAAAGTCCCTACCGGAATCTTTCAATAATCCCATCTGGTGTTATTCCTGTGGCAAGGGGGGAGGATTCATTCCTTTACCGCAACCGTACATCAAATCAACTCTCGCTACTTTCTCATCATGTGGTGACTGAAGTCAAGTCGATGCATCCTATAGGCAAGAACATTTTTGATGATTCTTATTTCCAGCCCGCATTTCCAATCCAATTTGGACTCTTGTTCCGCCGATGGTATTATAGGCGGTTTCAGGCTGCATTTCTTTCGGGATTTTGCATTCAGCGATATCACCGAAATTAAAACGCAGCCCCCGGGTGAAGGAAACTTGGCCGCATCTATAGTGCGCAATACATTGTATTACCGGAGCATATTTCATGCGCAAAGATCGAACAATAATTGTCGGCAGCGGCATAGCCGGAGCTGCAACCGCCTACTTTTTGACACGCAAAGGATTGCGCGACATTGTAATCCTTGAAAAGGACAAGATTGCCGGCGCCCAATCCACCGGCCGTAATGCAGCCATTCTTCGTACCTTGATCCCGGAACCTAAGATCAATCGTCTGGCCCGCGAATCCTCCCATTTTTATCATAATCCGCCCGAAGGTTTCTCAGACGGCCCATTGGTGGATCCCGTAGGCGTATATCTGACCGCCCGCGCGCAACATTCCTCTACATTGAACAAATGGTGCGATGACAACCCCGAAGCAAAGCTGGAGAGAATGGGCGCGAAACTCATTTACGAAAAAATCCCTATTCTTGCTCCCGGTCTGGAGACGGCCGCTTATGCCGCCGATGATGGAGTTCTCGATGTTCACGCCATTTTCCAGGGATTCCTTCGTGGAGCATGCCGCGAAGGCGCAGAGCTTCGCCTAAACTGTGAATTCAAAAGATTGCAGGTCGGTAACGGACGCGTCCGGGGCATTGAAACATCCGAAGGCTATATGGAAGCATCCAGGATCGTTGTCGCCAACGGCGCGTGGACGTCCATTTCCAGCATGTTTAGCGGGTATTCCCTCCCCTTTACTCCTTTTCGCCGACACCTGCTTGTTACAGAGCCCCTGCGCGAAGTCAATCCCCGCTGGCCCGTAATCTGGATTGTCGGCGAGGAATTCTATTTCAGGCCCGAAAGCGGAGGGCTTTTGATGAGCGGCTGCGATGCCGAAAAAGTCACCCCGGAACAGGGAGAAATTGTCGAGCAGGTTCAATTGGAACGGATTGCGGAAAAAGCCGCATTCTGGCTGCCCTCCCTCGCGGATGCCAAGGTCGCCAAAGCGTGGTCCGGAATGAGAACCTTTGCTCCTGATGACATGTTCGCTATCGGAGCGGATCCTCGTATTCAGGGCTTAAACTGGGTTGCAGGCCTGGGAGGCCATGGAATAACATGCGCTCCCGCCGTCGGCAAGATTGCGGCTGACTGCATAATTCATGGAAAAAGCGACCATCCGGTCGCCTCAATTATGGCTCCGGATCGCTTATTGAGATAGAATCAACAGAGTTGACAGGACACTTCCCCCCTGTGGACGCTGTCGCCGGGTTAAGGCAGGTCCGATTTTATAATTAAAATATGGAGGCTTTGTTATGAGTAAGACTGAAGCGAATCTTAAAGAAGCATTTGCCGGGGAAAGCCAGGCTTTCCAAAAATACACGGCTTTTGCCAAAAAAGCGGAACAGGAGGGTTTCAAGAATGTCGCACGTCTCTTTAAAACCACAGCACAGGCTGAATTGATTCATGCATCGGGACATCTTGGCGCATTGGACGGGATAAAATCCACAGCCGAGAACCTTCAGGCAGCGATTGAGGGCGAAACTTACGAATTTACCGAAATGTATCCCCCGATGACGCAAAAAGCGGAAGAGGAAAGCCATAAAGCCAAAAGAATGTTTGCTTTTGCCAAAAGCGCGGAAGCCGTCCACGCAGCTCTCTATAAGCTCGCGCTTGAAGCCGTACAACAGGGTAAAGACCTATCGGAAGAAAATATCTATTTATGCCCGGTCTGCGGCCATATTGAACTCGGGAAACCTCCAGAGAACTGCCCGATCTGCGGCACAAAAAAAGACAAATTTATCCAGGTGTAACGCAAATTTCTCATCTGTTTTATATCAGGCTGCTCCGGCTCCCCGATTGGAGCAGCCGACTTTCCTTTCACAAATCCGCCACAATTAAACTTCAAAAGTGTTTCAATTTCTTCAAATAGTGAGTATATTCGTACAGGCGCGAAGCGCCGGTTTTTATAACACCATAGCAGATTCAAAACTCAAATACGGAATCCGGATCAATCGGAGACCATACACGAGTAAATTTGGAGAAGGGATATGAGAAAGGCTTCTTGGATCTTCCTGTTTGTTTTACCTCTACTATTATTAAACTTACCCACTGTAACAAGCACCTATGGACAGGAGTTTGAACCATCCGTCGGACAGCCGGGCAAGGACGTCATATGGGTACCGACCCCGGAAAGCCTTGTCGAAGCTATGCTCGATGCGGCGGAAGTAACCTCTGCAGACTTTGTCATGGATCTCGGATCCGGTGACGGCCGCATCGTTATTGCCGCCGCCAAAAGAGGGGCACAAGCCACGGGCATCGAATACAATCCCGACATGGTAGAACTGTCCAAACGAAAAGCCGCAGAAGCAGGTGTTTCCGACAAAGCTTCCTTTGTGAATGCCGACATATTCGAGAGCGATTACAGCAAGGCTACAGTCGTCACCATGTACCTGCTGCCGAACCTTAACCTGAAGCTGCGCCCGGCATTGCTGAATCTGAAACCCGGCACAAGAATCGTTTCAAACTCTTTCACAATGGGTGAATGGGAGGCCGACCAGACGATCTCAGCAGAAGGACGCACAGCCTATCTGTGGATCGTACCGGCCAAAGTTGACGGCCTCTGGACATGGGAAGAAAAGTCAGAACCGGCAAGGCTCCAATTGACCCAGAATTTCCAGCAGATTGAAGGAACCTTAACGGCAAATGGAAAGAGCGGGCCTATTCTTAGCGCGCAACTCCGGGGAGATCTCATCAATTTTTCATGGGGAGAGCAAAATTACTCCGGACGAATCGGCCCGGACGGCATCCAGGGTGAGGTTGAATCGCAAAACGGCAAAATAAAGTGGAGCGCCGCGAGGATCCTTCAGGCTGAAAAATAATAAAAAGTCGAATCCCAAAGGTTTGAAGTCGAAGGGCCAAGGCCGAAATATGGACATGTCTCAGCCTGTTGCCCTGATTACGGGAGCTTCTAGCGGCATCGGAGAAGTCTTTGCCCGTACACTGTCCCAAAGGGGATACAGGGTTCTTTTTGTAGCCCGCCGTATGGATCGTCTGCAAAAGCTGGCTGAAGAACTGGGAAATGCCGAAGCTCTGCAAGCCGACCTGACCGTAGATGCGGATATCTTCAGGATTGAAACTCACATTGCAGCCGAACCCAACCTGCAATTCCTCGTGAACAATGCCGGTTTCGGTGTCCCGGGAAGTTTTTTTGAAGCGGATATCGAGGCCCTGGAACGGATGCATCGCCTGCATGTAATTGCAGTTGCCCGGCTGACCCATGCCGCACTGAAAGGAATGGTACAAAGGGGCATTGGCAATATTATAAACGTTTCTTCAGTTGCAGGCTTTTTCAACACTCTACACAGCTCGGGATACTGCGCAACGAAAGCCTGGATCAACACCTTTACGGAAGGCTTATATCTGGAACTGAAAAACAGCGGTTCCCCCGTCCGGATACAGGCACTCTGCCCGGGATTCACGTATACGGAATTCCACGATGTCATAAAAATGGATCGAACCAAAGTTGCCAAAAGCCTCTGGATGACCCCCGAAAAGGTTGTGGAAGACTCTCTGAAAGGATTGCAAAAAAACAGGTTGATCGTTATTCCAGGCTGGCGGTACCGCTTATTCGTCGGGATATGCCGTTTCCTCCCCCGGCTTCTGAAGCACTGGATTGCAATGAAGTACGGGCAAAATAAATGAAGCGTCGTTACACGTTGCGCGTTAGAACGTTGCACGTTAAAAGAAAAAGCCTCGTTGGAACGTTTCTTCAAAGACAGGTCGGTACCTGACAGATACATAGGTTTATAGCGTGCAACGATGCTGTTTGTTTTAAAGTTCAACGTGTCAACGTTCCAACGTTTAACAATGTTTTATACAGTGTCTGAATCCGATTACTTACCCCCGAATTATGGCCTCTTGAAAAATACGAAACAGGTTTCACCTTTCGATAGTTTCTATCAATTCCTTTCACCGTAACAGTTGTTTTGTATTGCACTCATTTTTGCTAGAGTAAGAGAAGTTTGTGGAACTTATTTACCGGGAAAAGGAGAGTATGCAATGAAAAAGAAGTTCTGGCCCTGGATCACGGCAATATTGCTTGCAGCGCTTTCAATATCGGGCGTATCGCAGGCCCAGGAACCTGCGATAACGGTTCTGAATCCCCTGGGACAGCCGCCCGCAATCGAGCGCGTCCCCATGGCGCCCAGGATAGGCAACCTGGACGGTAAAACCATATACATTGTCGATATCGGGTTCACCGACACCCATCAGCTGTTTACGGAAATGCAGGCGCTCCTCGAGGCGAAATATCCTCGAACCTCCTGGGTCGTAAGGACCAAAAGGGGTACATATTTTAACGACGACCAGGAACTGTGGAATGAGATAAAAGAGAAGGGACACGGCATGATCATGGGGGTCGGCCATTGAAGTACATGCGCGCCGGCGGCCGCCGGTCACAGTTGGACAGTTGAGAAGCTCGGAGTTCCCACAGCCCCCGTCGTCACCATGAGGTTCGAGAACCTTGTAAAAACCTATATCTATAAAAAAGGCATGCCCAACATGCGTTTCACTTTCGTCCCGCACCCTATTACGGGCGTCGCCGCCGAAATCTGCAGAAAATACCTGCAGGGCAACGATCCGATTACGGGTAAGTCGGTTCTTCAGGAAATAATTGCGGCGCTCACAGATCCACTCACAAGTGAAGACACGAAAACGGGCTTTATTGAAAGACCCACGCCCCGCCTGGTCGAACCGGACACGGCGGACAATTTACACAAGCTGTTTCTGGAAAACCGCTGGACGGACGGACTTCCCATTGTGCTTCCGACGGAAGCCCGTGTCGCGGAAATGCTCAAGGGGACCAGCCACGGTGCGGATGAATTCGTCGGCAGAATGCAGCCCTCCTCCCCGCATGAACGCTGGAGCTACACCGTTGAGAAAGTCGCAGTCAACGCTGTCATGGCCGGCGCGAAGCCGGAACACTTCCCCGTCATCCTGGCACTGGCATCCACCGGCATGACTTCGATTTCGACCTCCACGACCTCGTTTGCCACAATGGTCGTCGTCAACGGCCCCGTCCGGAACGAGATCAATATGAATTCCGGGATCGGCGCGCTCGGGCCTTTCAGCCACGCCAACGCCGTGATCGGCAGGGCGTGGACACTCATGTCCATCAACCTGGGTGCCGCGGGAAAAGCCGGTGAAACCTACATGGGCAGCCAGGGCAACAACTACAACTACAACAACATGTGCATCGCTGAAAATGAAGAGGCGCTGCCGGAAGGCTGGAATCCCCTGCACGTCCAGAAGGGCTACAAGGCCTCCGACAGCACCATCAGCACGTTCATGGGGTGGGGCTTCACGCACCCGGACCAGAGTTTCGGCAAGGATTTCGCTCCCCAGATCCCGTTCTGGCTCAAGTTCGTCAGTCCGTTCTCGTCCGCGACCCTGCTCCTGGATCCCACGATTATCCAACAGTTGAAGAACAACGAGGGCTTCGACTCCAAGGAGCAGTTGATCGAATATATTCAGCAGAACACCAAGGTCACGGTTGAAGACTGGTTGGACGATTTTTACGCCGTCCAGAACTTCGTCCTGCCGATGGCGAGGCTTGGAAACGAGCCGTTCGCTTCCTGGATGAAGCTCCCGAAGGATGAATTGATTCCCCAGTTCCCGAACACCTCCAGGATCAGCATCCTATCCCTGGGCGGCGGAACGAACCTGTTCTGGCAGGCGGGAGATTTCGGCTATTCCAGGACCGTGTCGGTGGATGAGTGGAGGTAGGGAAACTACAGCATCGTTACACGTTGGAACGTTTAAACGTTGAACGTTAAGAGAAAAAGCTTCGTTGGAACGTTACGCGTAAAACGTTCTGTCATGCTTTGAATAATGATTTTGGCAGGATATTACGGCGTTATTGCATTTTGGAATACGTTAGAAGGGTTTTAACATAAAGCATTCTGAGGTTCCAACGTGCAACGACGATTTCATTCTTTGATAGGAATTTGTTACGGATACCTACGAAAAGTATAAGAATTACCTCATAACGAGTTTTGTCAGGTCGGTTGCGCCCGTAGTGATTGAAAACGCGGAAGGTGCGGTCATAACCGATGTCGAGGGCCGCGAGTATATCGACTGTTTTTCCGGCATAGCCGTTGTCAACGCCGGCCATTGTAACCCCCGGGTGATTGCTGCAGCCAAAACGCAGATGGAGAAGCTGATCCACGGATCCTCCTACCTCTACCATGTTCAACCCACGGCCGACCTTGCAGAAAAAATGGCGGAGATCACGCCGCACGGCTTAACGAAATCCTTTTTCGGAAACAGCGGTGCTGAAGCGATCGAAGGCGCTTTAAAACTGGCGCGTCATTATACCGGCAGGCATGAGTTCATTGCGCTGCAGGGCGGTTTTCACGGCCGGAGCTGGGGGGCGCTCAGCATCTCGGGATATCAGGGACGGAAAAAGGGGGGCGGACCTTACGCTCCTGGAGTTGCTTTTGCTCCCGCTCCCTACGCGTATCGTTCTCACTGGCCGCAGGACGCGGACGAATGCGGCCGCCAATGCGCTCATGCTATTGAAGAACTGATTCACTACGCAACATCCAACGATGTGGCGGCTTTCATCGCGGAGCCTGTTTTAGGGGAGGGCGGTATCATTGTACCGCCGTTTAATTATTTCCTGGACGTGAAGAAAGTTCTGGACAGTCATGGAATTCTCTTTATCGCAGATGAAGTGCAGAGTGGCTTCGCCCGCACCGGAAAGATGTTCGCGATCGAACATTACGGTGTGACACCGGACATCCTGGTCACAGCCAAAGGGATTGCAGACGGTTTTCCGCTGAGCGCCTTCACTACGCGCGAGGATATCGCAGCCGCGTTTAAACCCGGAGACCATCTTTCGACATTTGGAGGAAATCCGGTTTCCTGCGCCGCGGCACTTGCCAATATCGATTTTCTGGAAAAGGAAAATATCTGCGATCGCGTAACAGACCTCGGGCAATATGCCAAATCAAAACTCAGTGAACTTCACACGAAAAATCCGCTTGTCGGGGATATTCGCGGCCTGGGCCTGATGATAGGAATGGAGCTGGTGAAAGACGAAGCCGGCACACCGGCAACCCAAGAGGCTGAAGTTGTTCGGGACGCCTGTTTGCGTCATGGTTTGATTGTCGGCGTGGGAGGAACCTACGCCAATGTTGTTCGGTTTCAACCGCCGCTGGTCATATCACGGGAACAGATCGATCAGGCGCTCGATATTATTTCCAGGGCATTTGAGGAGTTGGATCAATAAACGATTTCATCCAAGGGAAACGAACGGTATATCGGAGCTATTACGGGATGAATTCCGATTGAATTGCATGTGCCGTTGGGTTTTCTGGGGGAAGGAAATTACATCTCGGGAATCTACTGCGACGCTTCGGATTGGGCCGGGGATCCCAAGAATATGTATAAAAATTTGCAAAATATTACAAGCGCAGACGCCCTGAACCTGCAGCTCGTCTCCGGTGGAGGTGCAGCCGTCCCGATATGGAAGCTGTAAAAGCCGCTACCGGAACATATCGGCGGCAAGGTCCGATAAACCCAGCAGAACAGATGCAGACACAACGATCACCGCTATCAGAACCCACCTCACGAATTTCGCTCCCTTCTCGACCGCCATGCGGGCCGCCACCCACGCTCCGATCATGTTCCCGAATGCCAGAACAAGTCCGGGCAGCCACTCGACCTGATGGTTCACAATAAATACGATGAGGGCGAAAAGCGTAAATACCATTACAATCAGATTCTTGACCGCGTTGGCCCCCACCAGCTCGTATCCCGCTCCCAATACCAGCCCGGCCAGCAGGAAAATACCCACGCCCGCCTGAATAAATCCGCCGTAACACCCAATCATGAAGAAAATCAGCAGCAACAACCAGCCGGGCCGGTGAGCCAGCATCTCCGACCGCCCCACCAGCCAGCGCCTCGGTCTCACAAGGACCACAACCAGCATCACCACCATCAGGATGCCGATCGCAAACTTCATCGCCCGTTCGTTCAGGTTGACAGCAATCTGCGCCCCGAGTATTGCACCCAAAATGGTCGGCGCCGTAAGCTGAAGCCCTCGCTTGAGATCGAGAGTCCCGCTTCGCCGGAAGCGGTTCACCGCAACCGTCGTCTGCAGAAGCACGGCAACCCGGTTGGTTCCATTTGCTACAGTGGCCGGGAGCCCGATAAATATCAAAAGCGGCAGCGTTATCAACGAACCGCTTCCGGCCAGAGTGTTAATGAAGCCCGCCGCGAATCCCGCGGCCACTACAAGTGGAAAAACATACCAGTCCATGTCATATACCCCGGAACCTGGAGTTACTACCTTATTCCCTCTATCCCGTGAAAATGGAAACAAACACGACAGGTTTACATCCGGAATCCCCTGGATGAAACATACTATTGATGCATCACTCTATTATTGATAAGGGTGGTTCCTACCGCGACCAGCATTAACTTGTATCCAGAGTTGGTTTTCCATAAATTTTATCCAAATATTTCTCTGCACAACATTATGCAAGTAGACTATAATTCCACTATTGATATTTTTTCTACAAGCGGATTATTTAAATCATTTTGATAGCCTGGGATCTGATGAAGGAAATAAATTTTGCTGTCCTTAGATAAGGGAAAACTTCCTAATGATTGACAAAACATTCGAACATTATAAGATTCTCAAGAGATTAGGGAAGGGTGGCATGGGTGAAGTGTTCCTTGCGGAGGATACATCTCTGCAACGCAAAGTCGCCCTCAAGTTTCTCTCCCCTGAACTCCAGAAAGATGAATCCGCCCATAAAAGATTCCTTCGAGAGGCTCAAACCGCCGCTGCAATAGACCACCCCTACATTTGCCATATCAACGAAATAGGAGAAGCTGAAGGCAAAGAATTTATCGTCATGGAATATGTCGAGGGCCAGACGCTTAAAGAACGGCTCGAGCAGGGATCCCTTACTCTCGATGAAGCTCAGAAAATAGCCCTGGAAATCGTGGAGGCCCTGGAGGAAGCGCACAATAAGGGAATTATCCATCGCGATTTGAAGCCTGCCAACATTATGCTAACGGCCAAAGGCCATGCAAAAGTCATGGATTTTGGATTGGCGAAACAATTATCTCCGTCCGGTGATGCGATCAGCAATGCTGAGACCGTTTCAGATCTTACCCGTGCCGGTGCAATCGTTGGAACTCCGGATTATATGTCCCCGGAACAATTAAGGGGAATCGCAGCCGATGTAAGATCGGATCTCTTTTCATTTGGTGTCCTGTATTTCGAGATGCTGATGGGTTTCCATCCCTACAAGCAGATATCCTCTCTGGAAACCGTAAGCGATGTTTTGTCTGATGCGCCAACTCCCCTTTTAAAGGCCAAGCGTCGGATTCCCAAACAAACCCGTGATATTTTAAGCAAACTTCTGGCTAAGGAGCCATCACAGCGCTACCAGTCCGCCCATGAGCTTCAACTGGACCTGAGGAAATCGCACCAGGAGAAACAAGCCGGCATTTCAGGTATGCGATTTTTACGTCCGATCAGGATTTCAATCATATGCATTGTCCTTATCCTGCTTATTACTCCCCTGACCTGGTGGGTGCGCGATACTTACTTCCTTTCGCCCAAGGCGGCCCTGGCATTCCAGGAGCGGGATTGGATTCTTATAGCCGATCTTGAGAATCTGACCGGCGACGACGAATTCAATGCGCTCCAAACCGCGGTGACTGTCGGAATTCAGCAGTCACCGTATGTGAATGTGTTCCCGTCGAGCCGCGTAGAGGAAGCGCTCCGAAGAATGAGACAAGAAAGCACTGCAAAACTGGATGAGGAGCTGGCATGCGAGCTCGCGGAGCGCGAAGGCATCAAGGCCGTTCTGGTCTGCGGTATAGGAGAAATCGGGGGAGTATATTCGTTGACGGCAAAACTTGTCGAACCGAAAAAACGAAAAATGGTTTTTAGCGAGAGCACTACGACAGACGAAAAAAAACAGGTCATTCGTATATTCGATCTGTTGGTCCGGGTTGTCAGAGAAAGCCTGGGCGAATCCTTACAGAGTATTGAAAGCCGGAGCCTATCTCTGCCGTTAGCCACCACAGAGTCCCTTCAAGCCCTGAAAATATATACGGAAGGCGTCAGGGCTGCTGATGCGAAAACGGGACTTGAAATGCTTAAAGAGGCGGTAAAACTCGATCCCGAATTTGCCCTGGCTCATGCCGCAATGGGGGAACACTATTATATAGGAGGCAACCGGGTTCAGGGCGAGGAGCATTTTGAAAAGGCTTTAAACCTGATAGATCGCCTTACCTACAGAGAGAAACTCTGGATCCGGGCATTGGTTGAGGATTGGAGAGGCAACAGCGCCTTGGCGAATGAGCATTACAACGTGTATCTCAATCAGTATCCGGATGACAGTGGCGGGTGGTTCCGGCTGGGCTGGCTTTATATGGCCAGGATGAGTCTATTCGAAGAAGGCCTGGAGGCATTCCAGACAGCAGCTGGAATTGATACCAACAATGCCAGCCACTATATAAACATCGCAACCTGCTATGTCAGCCTGCAGCAATATGAAAAAGCCATTGAGTATTACGAAAAGGGGTTTGAATTAAGCCCGGAATTCATCACCGGCGATTTTATCAACGATGAGTATGGCTTTGCACTGGTCATGTTGGGGCAACTTCAAAAAGCCAGGGATGTTTTCAGTCAGATGCTCGTCTCTGAGGAGGTATGGAAGAAGGCACGCGGGTATCGTTCTATTGCGCTTCTAAATATGTACCAGGGAAAACTTTCGGAGGCAGCCTCCAATCTTAAGCAGGCTATATCGATCAATAAGCGAGATAAACGCCAGACCAGTGAATATCGCGATCGGATGTATCTTGCCGAGATATACAGGCTTCAGGGACGTTCTTCCGATTTTACATCCGAGCTGGAGGCGGCGGAACGTATGCTCTCAGAATATCAATTCGCGCCGTCATGGATCTCGAAGTTGGCTAAAATTTACGCACGGATGGGGAAATTAGAGGAAGCCTCGCAATTGTATGCCGAGATAATTTCTCAGGCGGATAACGTGACAGCCCTTTCGGGGATCGATAGGAGTGAGAATATGGATCAGTCTGAAATTGCTCTAATCAAAGGGGAAATTGCTCTGGCAAAGGGGAATATAGCGGATGCTATTGAATCTTTTGAAGTATCGCTCCATTGGGAACCCAAGAATGCCTATCTTCTGGAATCATTGGCAACCGCGTATCGAGGGGCAGGTCAACTGAAGGAAGCAGCCGAAAAATATGAAGAAATTACCACCGGTTTCCGACTGTCTACCGAAGAGCAGGCAGTCTGGATCCTGGCTCATAATGAATTGGGCAACATATACAGGGATCTGGGAAACGTTGAAAAAGCCAGGGAATATTATGATAGGTTCCTCAATATATGGAAAGAAGCGGATGAGGACATACCGGTACTTCAGGAAGCCAGGGCTGAGTTAGAGAAATTACAGCCGTGATTTCTTCATAAAGATCCGTTTGAAGCGAACAGACACCATCCGAAAATCTGCAACTCAGACATGGAACCGATCCCAGCACGTCATTTTGCCCGGAACTTCCCTCACATGATCTGGCTATAATACAGGCAGACGAGAATCCCGCGGATGAGGATTCGTATAGGATTGTTATCGCATTAATGCAAAGATATTTGCGAGCAGCCGTAAAATCTATTCTTGTTAGAACCGGTAGTGCAGGCTGAACTGGAAACGCCTGGGAGTATTGGATACTTGAGAAACCTGCCCGAATTGAGCCGAGTTGATATACTGATCGTCTACGAACCAGTTCGGGTGGTTCAGGATATTTGACGATTCGACCCGGAACTCGAGAGAGTGCCTGTCGTTCAGGTCTATTTTCTTCAATAACGCCAGGTCCAGATCGAAAGACCAGGGACCGGAAAACCAGCGCTGCTGCAGCGATCCAATTTCCCCCGGGCCCGGATTATAAAAAGCCTGTCCTTCAAAGGGCGCCTGTTCATCCGGCGCAACCCCTCGTCCATCGCTTCCAATAGCGGAGGAGGGAACAATATAAGGACCGTCGCCCGTCATCCTGAACTGCAAAAGGTCGTCGAGCTCTCCTTTGTCCAGAAGGGTAACGGCTGTGTTTGTCTTTGATCTCCATACGCGTAGCAGTGTGCCCCGTGTGGACAGGATAGAGAATGGATTTCCGGACCGTATAGTCGTGATCCCGCTAATGGTCCATTTTGAAAGAATGTGGTTCAGAAAACCATGGTCCAGCCCATAACTTTCCGCTGCAGGGAGATCGTAGACAAAGTTGCCTTTTATGGAATGGGTAATATCGAAAAACGGGCGGGCCCGATCGATCCCTGGATTCAAGGGATCGCGGAATTGCTCAAAACGGTCAGAATCCATGCCGGTGGCGTCGCTCAAAGCCTTCCCGAATGTGTAATTTCCCTGGAATTGAAAACCGTGTGCTATCCGGCGCCGGACGTCAATTTGCAGCGCATTGTAGGAGGAGTGGCTATGGTTATTCAGCAAAATGCTGGCTAAGGAGTAGGGGTTGCTGTAAAAGGTTAGCGGACCGGTGAGTCCATTCCAATAATAGGTAAATGCCAGCTCGCCGGCCTGCCTCGTTCCAAGTAAATTCAGGACAAGGGGATGCGTAAGCAGGCCGCCATACGGGAGTTGCGAGAACACAGGAAGAGGTTGGCTTCCGGGGATTTCAGGATAGTAATTTGGATCGAACACGCCGAAAGCTTCCAAGGAGAGATATCCATTTTGCAGAGCCCGGTTGAAATCCTCGAGGAAACCGTTTTCTCGAATCAGAACGGTATTGACATCGAAGGAACGATAAAGCTTTAATGCGTGATTCCCCACATACCGGGCTTCAATAATTATGTCCTTGATTTTGTGCTGAACGCCGAAGCTCCATTGCTGTACATAAGGCGTTCGAAGGTTCGGATTTGGCAAACCGAACGCTGTGGCCCAATTATTCAGGTAGTTGTCTTCAAAAGTGCGGGGTACGTTGAATTCGGGAGGGGTAATCTGGGGCAGACCATCACTGACGCGCCCGCTCACTCCGGAACTGTTGACACTGGATTGAAGCCCCTCGTTGTAGTTCACTATTCCTGAAATTGCCGAAATATCCTGGTCGTTGACAAAATTGATACTGTATCCCGCCCGCAATACTGTTTTGCCTTCACCGTTGACATTCCAGGCCAGTCCGATGTTGGGAGCGAAGTTGTTTTTGTCCCTGTTGTACCAGGGACGCCCGGCGGATGATCCGGCAAAATCAATATCGGAGTTGGCCAGAAGAGTTGCCACTGGATCATTATTTTCAATTACGGGCAGCAGGGCCAGCGAATCCCGTTCATCTACTACGCTTGGCAGTTCGTACCTAAGACCGAAATTCAAACTGAGGGAGGGAAAAACTTTCCACGTATCCTGCAGGTAGAAAGAGTAATTGTTCAGGCCATAGTGCCGGACTTTCGGTGCTCCGTCGACAAAGCCGGAGGTTCTGCTGGTGATGTTGAATGCCTGTGAATAGTCGCTGATATAACCGGCCAGTGTTGCCAGCAGTGCGTTGGCGGATCCCAGATCCCCGGTCTGAATGCCGGGCAAGTCATCAAAACTTAAACCCGGATTTCCCAGTCCTATGCCTAAAGAATAGGTAGGTGTAATGCCGTATTCATCATAGGTTCGTATACGTACCTGCTCCATTTGGAAACCGAATTTTAGAATATGATTCCCACGGACATAAACTGCGCTATCCATCAGGTTATACGTGTCGGTATCCCTGCCCTGCGATCGGAAGGTATTGACGGGATTGCTGTATAACGTGTTGGCGATTATGTAATCGCCGAAATCTTCAGTGGAAATGTATGCCTGCGGTGCCATATTGAATCCGCCACGCAATTCGTTTGTGAATTGTGGATTCGCACTCCATCTCCATCCAAGTGAAAAAAGCTTGCTATCGACTTCGTTGCGCACCTTCGGGACCGAGGAAAAATCATTCGAGAGGCCCGACCTGGTAACATCCTGCCGGTTCCAGGCTAAAGTGCCCGATAAGACGTGCGATGGGGAATATTTGTAATCTAGCTTGACGGTTATGTTGTCTCGATTGTGGTAGCCCTGAAGCAGGTAGGAGTACCCGGCCGTATTCTTGAGCAGGGATTCCGTGCTGTCTCCCAATCGAAAGTTGTTGATATTCTCCGGTCCCGGCACTTCTGCCAGCAACTGTTCCATCACCGGATCTTGTGCCACTCCCATTGCCTGTAGGATATCTACTTTCTGGACTTCACCGTCCATATCTTCATAGGTAAAAATGCCGTTGCGGGCATCTTCGGTCAGAAGGGTGCGGTTCTTCGTAATCTCCGTATCCCAGCGATATGCTTCGTAGTTTGTATAGAAGTAAAGTTTATCCCGCTTAACGGGTCCACCAATTGCAAATCCGAGCTGGTTCTGGTTGGCATCGGGCTTTCTTACACCGTCTTTGTTATTAAACCATTCGTTCGCAGAGGCGGCGCTGTGACTGTTGTAAAAATAGGCCGTTCCGTGGTAAGAGTTGCCGCCCGAAGGGGACACGAATACGATGTGAGAGGATCCCCCAGCCATGGAGCTATCCGCATTGGATGTAACAAGCGTAGACTCCTCAATCTGATCCAGCATGATAAGATTGGGAGTCCAAACAAAACTGTTCCGAATATAGTTATCCCTGATATTGATCCCGTCCAAAGTAACTGTCACAAAGGATGGCCTCTGGCCATTGATAACCAGGGGGACCTCCAGCGACTGATCGTTGATAACAACCGAGCCTGCTCCGGCACTGACTCCCGACTGAGTGCGGAGCAAATTTAAAGGATACCGATCAATTACCGGCAGCCTGCGAACCTGCTCGTTGGTAATGATTGTAGTTACTTCCGCGTTGGTCGTCTGTATGGGCTGGATATTTTCAATAACATCTATTTTGATGGACAAAGGTTCTATGTAAAGGGTAATGGGAGGAACCGTTGTCTCCTGTGCAGGATCCACCTTGATACGCGGAATTGTGTGCTGGCTAAAATCTGTTGCTTCCACTATCAGGTCATAATACCCCGGCTGAACGCCTGCAAAATTAAAGAGGCCTCTGTTAGTGGTGTAAGTGGTCAGCAGGGGTACGGAACTCTCTACCATCACAAGACTTACTGATGCTGATGGGATGGCGTTCCCGATTTGGTCTGTTACCGTTCCGGTAATGCGCCCGTTAACCTGAGCATATACAGAAGTTGTTATTGAGAGGATTAGAATTAATGAAGCCATAATGCTTAAAAGAAGTTTCATTTTGTTCTCCCTTCCTATATGCCGAAGATTGCATGATCAAGATATATGGGCATCGGATTTTCCTTTTCAGATTCTTTAAGAGAATCCTCTGATTCCGGAACAATCATATACAAACTCCTAACACGCATGGATGCCTGAAAAGCTTTTGATTTTTCCCTCGTATAGGACCGTCTGTTTTTAGCGCAAATGATATTTTTTCAATATCATAGAGATAGTGTTTGTACAAGCGATTTGTATGTGCATCCCAACCAGATCACGGATTGTAAACGGCAGTTGCAGGAAAATGCCTGAAGCGTGTTCTGACAGAAACGGCAGATTGGTTTGAAGAACACCTGGTTGAAAAGTAGGCATATAAATATTCACAACTCGATTTATTATAGCCCTAAGCTTTATCAGGATTTACAGAAGCAGGGCATAGCATGTAACAGACCTTTGCCTGGAGGATCGCATACCTGAGATCCACCTTCGCTTTCAGCTTCAGTCTCCGCCTTAGCCGAATCAAAGATTCGGCCAGGCTACGCCTGACAAGTCGGTGGACAAGTCGGCCCCTATATCGATCGTATCAAGCTCGATGCTAAGGAAGATAGAGAAAGAACAATGATTGGAAAATCGATTTCGCACTACAGGATTGTCGAGAAAATTGGTCAGGGCGGTATGGGCGAAGTCTACCTTGCCGACGACACGACCCTGGACCGAAAAGTGGCCCTGAAGTTCCTTACCGTAGGCCGATAGACGCTATAGGCCGATAAACTGAAATACTATTTCGCGCGTTCGCGGCTTGTTGTCGAAATCGATCAGGATCAGCTGCTGCCACGTTCCCATGACCAGTTGCCCGCCCTGGAAAGGAATGCATAATCCCGGTTTCATTATTGCCGCACGAACGTGGCTGAAACCGTTCCCATCCCCCCAGCGTTTGTCATGTTCGTATGTTATGTTTTCAGGCGCCAGCTTTTGGATTGCCGCCTGAAGGTCCTGAACAGCCCCGGATTCGAACTCTATGGTGGTAATTGAAGCGGTGGAGCCGGGAACGAATACGTTTGCGACACCCTCTTTCAATCCGCTTTGAAGCAGCATCTTTTCCGCAAGACCAGTTATGTCTTGAATATCGCAATACCCGCGGGTATCGATGCTTTTGCGTTGAGTGACAACAGTCATGGAACAAACCCAACCGGAAGTAAGTGCGTCAGGCAATATTTGTCAAACCCGTAAAACCGGTATGTATGGATCTCTCTACTTAAATTCTTCCCGGGTTTTCTGAATAAAACTCTCCATGCCGGCAATCGATCCCCCGTAACTGCTTGACCAGAGCTGCTGCAGATATTTTTTTGCCTGAGATGACGTAGATCCCCCGAGTATGTGGGCTCTGGCAAAATTCAACATGGCGGGATCCATTTGATTTATTCGCCAGTAGGACATACCCAGAAAGAAGTACACAGTTCCGTTACTTTTATCGTATTTGACTGCGTTACTCAAATGCTTGACTGCCGCATCGTAACGGGCATCCTGGTAGGCCGCAGCTCCCAGCGCCCCATAACTCATGGCATAAGAGGCATTTACCGTTTCTTTCCATACCTGGTCGGAAATTCCCTCAGGTTTTTGAGCATTAGGAAGCGCTTTGAGGGCCATCCCGGCATACTTTTCCTGACGCGCTCCTGTGGTTTTGTTTAATAGCTGCGCCAGTATGATGACGTTGTCGGACGAATATTCCAGAACCCTGTCTCCCCACTTTAGAAACTCAGTTTCGTTTCCTAATCTCAAATAAGCTTCTGCAATGGAATAGGCCAATTCCGCATTCGGGCTGGCGTCATATGCTTTTGTGCCGAATGTTACAAATCCCTTCTGGTTGTTGCTTGCTGAATACGCATAGGCCATGGAGCCGATCGTGACCGAATCATCGGGTACGGCTGATAAGAACTTGCTTCCAATTGTGATGGCCTCATCCCATTGCTTTTTCTGACAAAGATCGCTGATGAGTCTTTGGAAGGAAGAAACAAGGTAGGGCTTCAGAGAAGACTCCGGACGTTCGGCGAAAAACTGGATAATCATATCCGTTTTCTTTCCGGGATCCGTTTCTGCTTCAATCAACTGGTACTGGTTGTATTCCTCTTCAGAATAATCCTGTGCATGAATTGTAAGTAGAAGAAGTGCGAAGCCTGCAACCTGTGAAAGTCTCAGAAGTCCACGAAAAAATCTTGAAACCGGGTGAGAAATCATAGTCAGACCTCCCTATATTAAAAAGGTCCTTGGTTGTATTTCCCTTTGATGTGTCGCTGGGAATTTTATAGCAAAAGCATCGTTTAAAGACAATGAAAAGGGATTGGAAGGAATTGTGGAGGAATTGTGGACACCCATTTCATTTGAACATACAGACACCTATAATTTTCGGGAAAGCGGGCATCACGGCTGCCTTGTCACATTTCTTATAACATCTTATAAATCAATAATATAACGTTGCCTGGCCTCGACATAAAACAATGGGTGTCCAGGATTTGTCCCAGTGTCCCAGGATTTGTCCCAGGATTTGTGTTCAGGATTTCTGATCACCGGTTCCGTACTGCCACCATCATGACTTCCACCAGTCCATCGGCCGGGATACGGGAAACTTCAAGCACGGCGCGGGCGGGGAAATTTTTCTCAAAATACTCCCCATAGATGGCATTAAACGCCGGATAATTATCCATCTCTGTCAAAAATACCTGGCACTGCACCACGTCTTTTAAGGAAAACCCCGCAGCTTCCAAAATTGCCCTTTGGTTTTCCAGAGCCTGCCGCGCCTGGGCCTCAAATTCCTGGCCCGCGAATTTCCCCGTTGTCGGATCCAGGCCCAGTTGGCCGGAAAGATAAAGTATGTTTCCCGCACGAACAGCTTGAGAGTATGGTCCGATGGCAGCCGGAGCGGCCGGGCTGGAGATAATTTCAGGTCGCTCGTATCTGCTGGAACATCCTGTGAAAAAAGCTATGAGCAGAACAACAGGAAATATCATTTTCATCCTAATTCTCCTTTTCCAATGTCTTGATTCATTTATAAATCCGGACTTGTCCGTTGAATGGTACCAGCGTCCCGTGTTATGAGAATGTCATAATACAATCGATCATTCGCACGAATACGGCCAAAAGATGCTGCAATAAACGGATCACATTCTTAATATGGGTTCATCAACAGCTTCGCGATGATTGCAAAGGAGAAACGACGATGCAAGCGTCCGGTAAAGATCGCTCGGGAAATATTGACAGAAGAAATTTGTTAAAACTCACGGGTATTACAGCGGCAGGATCCGCCCTGGGTCTGACCGCGTCGTGTCAATCCGTAACCCCAAAGGTCCCTTCCATAGATGCCGGCCTTACGGACAAGGATTACTGGAAAACGATTCAGGATCAGTTCATCCTCGACCCGAATCAGGTCTACATGAACATCGGAACCACAGGGGCCATGCCCCGAAGGGTGCTCGAAAATTTTAATCAATATAACCATGTGATCGCCCGTCATCCCATGGGTTTCATGGATGAGATGGGCTGGGAAATTGGAAGCCCCAAACAGAGGGAGAAGCTTGGCAGGCAATTCGGCTGCACCATGGACGAGATCAGCCTTTCTCGAAACACAACGGACGCCCTGAACACAATCCTTTTCAGCCTGCCATTTGAAAAAAACGATGAGATCCTGTTAACTCACCACGAGCATCTGTCCGCGCTCTCCCCTCTCAATGTCCTCAAGGACCGTCTTGGAGTCGTGTTGACCGAGGTAGAAATCCCGGCCCTGGACCTTGAGAGCGCTGAACAGGTGGTTGAAGCCTTTAAAAACAGGATTGGAAGCCGAACAAAGGCCATCCTCTTCTCGCACATCCCATACAAGACCGGCGTTCGTCTTCCCGCCAAAGCCCTTTGCCGGCTGGCACGGGAAAACGGCCTTATCTCCATCGTCGACGGCGCCCACTGCACCGGCATGATCGAGCTGGATTTCCATGACATGGGCTGCGATTTTTATGCCGCATCCGGTCACAAATGGCAGTGCGGCCCTGGCGCGACGGGCATCCTGTATATACGCAACCACGGTGACAATCTGCCGGAACTCTGGGCTCAAAACAGTTGCCTGTACACCATGCTCGCACAACCCATCAAGAATAATCGTTCACAAATAAAGGATATTTCCAGCCTGTTTGTGCTCCGCGGCCAGGAA
>Ga0209536_100001817_pt1 | contig 35006 bp, 31 predicted proteins | sample DeeMarSeWOR28_12_FD_187461 | JGI IMG/M metagenome (GOLD analysis project Ga0209536, IMG submission 187461) | Marine sediment microbial communities from White Oak River estuary, North Carolina - WOR-2-8_12 (SPAdes) (version 2) | ecosystem: Environmental > Aquatic > Marine > Intertidal zone >...
GAAGCCGTCCGCGAGCGAAGCCATCATCGTCTTGCGCTCGTGCATCGAGTCCACGATGTGCTGCCGGGTAAGTCCGCTGTGCGCAACCTCCTTGGCAACGAGCTGCCGCGGAATAACGCCGTGCACCTTGCCGCCAAGCCCCAGCACCTTCTCGGCGAGCACACCCATGATGCCCCTGGACGAGCCGCCGTAGACGAGTTCCAGCCCCCGGCCGGCGAGCGCGGCGGCGAGTTCTTCGGCCGCCTCCACGTAGTCGGGCCGCACGCCTTTGTTGGACCCGCAGTAAACGCAGATTCGTCTCATCCCGTACGCGCGCGGTCAGGCCGTAGTGGCGGGCGACGCCTTGATGGCCTCGACGATCCTGGCGATCTCGGGCCGCGCCTCACGCAGCTCCTCGGGTGAGAGCGCGTCGAGCTCGTGGGGGAAAACCAGCCACTCGGCAGTCTCGTGGATGAAATAATCCGGGACCAGGTCGGTCTCGTTGCGGCTCGGCTTGTACCAGGGGACGGCGATGCGGATGTCGTCCGGCGTGTTGTCCCGCGCCCGCTTGCGCAGCTCCTCGATAACCGCGGCAATCGTATTGCCGGTATCGAACACGTCATCGACGATCAGCAAGCGGTCTTCATGACAGATCTTCTTGATGATGTAGTTCAGGCCATGGACCGCCACCGCCCCGCGCTGGTCCACGCCGACGTAGGATGACGTGCGAATCGCGATGTGATCGGACTCGACCCCGCAGTAGTCGAGGATCTCCTGCACGGCCATGCCGACCGGCGTACCGCCGCGCCAGATCGCGATGATCAGTGTGGGGCGGAAGCCGCTCTCGAGAACCCTGAGGCCCAGGCGAAACGAGTCATCGAGCAGCTCCTGGGCGGAAAGTACGGTCTTGTCCATCGTTATTCTCTATTTTTCTAAAGGAACTTTGCGCCGGCTATAATGCGGGCCTGAATTCTACCCCACCGTGAGCGCCCGCGACCCATGAACAAACGATTCATCCATGCCGACGACCTGCTGAGAGATTCATTCCGGCTCGCGGCAAACATCCATGCCGCGGGATTCGAGCCGGACTTTCTCGTCGGCCTGTGGCGCGGCGGCAGCGCCGTCGGTATTGCGGTGCAGGAAGGCCTCGAGTACTTCGGCACGCCCACGGACCATATTGCAATTCGCACCTCTTACTCCGGTGCGCACCGCTATTCCGAGATGGTCAGCAAGGCGGACGAAATCCGCGTCCACGGCCTGCAGTACCTGCTCGAGAGCCTGTGCTCGCACCACTCGATGCTGATCGTCGACGACGTCTACAGCACCGGTTCCAGCGTCAAGGCAGTGATCGACCAGCTCGCGCGCAAGACGCGCCGTAACCTGCCCGGTGACATACGCGTCGCCTCGGTCTGGTACCGGCCGACCCCGCGCACGCTGCGGACGCCGGACTATTTCGTGCACGAAACGGACGACTGGCTGGTGCTGCCGTACGAACTCTCGGGGCAGTCGCTCGAGGAGCTACGCGAAAACAGGCCGGAGCTGGCCGATACTTTCGACAGGCTCGAGCGCTACCTGAAGGCGACGCCGGCCGATCAGTAGATTCGGCCGCCGACTCTTATGCTGGTGCCCATACCGCCGCCGCCGTAGTAGCCGCCGCCGCTGTATGAGCTGTAGCCGATGCTGCCGTATACGGCCGGCGGCTCGCACGACGCCAGCAGCGAACACAGCGCCAGCAGCGCGCTCAGTCCCGCCGCTCGCCGGATCTTCGAATTTCTCATCGCCATCTCCTTGGATCCTCTGTCAGTCGAGCGGCCAGGTCTGCAGCGCGACGCCCGCGCCGGACGGGCCGGCAATAAACGCAACTTCTCCGCCGATCGGCCGCGCCTGTGCCTCTATGAGTACGCGGCCGCCGAGCCCTTCCACCTTCGCGGTGACCGCGGACGGGTCTTCGACACGGATATAGTTCACCCAGACCGGGCGCTCGCCTTCGAAAGGGTTCTTGAGAATGCCGGCCCTCGGCTTGTCCGCATATTTGAGGACTCGATAATTCCCATCCTTGTTCTCGATCGCGTGATCCGTGTGCTGGAACCCGAGAACGGACTGGTAGAAACCGGTCGCACCGTCCACGTCGCCGGTCCAGAGTTCATCCCACAGCCAGCCGTTCTGCATCGGTTCGGCGTCGGCCGGATCGCCGCCCTTCGTCTGGATCACCGCAAACAGGGCGCCTGTCGAGTCCTCGACCACGGCCATGCGTCCACGGGCCCCGATGGACTCCGGCGCATTGATGACCTTGCCGCCCGCACCGGACACGCGCTCCACGGCGGCGTCAATATCCGGCACCGAAATCGTCGTAATCCATTGCGAGATGTTTTCCTTCCTGCCCAGCGCATTGCTATCGACCATCCCGCCGATCAGCTTGCCGTTGTGGCGAATCAGCATGTAGGAATCGCCGCTGCCGACACCGATGAACACCCGGGGCTGTTCGAACTCCCAGCCGAACAACTCGCCGTAGAAGCGCCGCGACGCCTCCGGCGTGTTCGTCAGCAAGTCGTGCCAGACGACCTTGCCGCTGAGCCGCTCGTCGGTCGGCGTTTCGGTTATCGGCGGCAAGTTCACCGTGATCGCGGTGCAGCCGACCGCCAGCAGCGCAACGAGAAGCGTGCTTATTGTTCTAATTGGCAAGGCGAGTCCCCTGTCGATTGTCCTGAACCGGCGATGCTACCGTAACCTCGCGCTCGGCGCAGCGCCGACAGCACATTCATGGTTCCGCGCCTGTGTCCCTTGCCAGCAATTCGCTGCGCTTCTCGTTCACGATCAGCAGCAGCTGGGCCGCGGCTTCCGCGTCGCACATCGCGCGGTGGTGGTTCCGCAGAGGGATATCGTATGCCTCGGCGAGCGCTGCCAGGCTGTACGAGCGGCGGCCGGGATACAGCTTGCGCATCGACGCGCAGGTGCACAGCTTCGGGTAACGGAAACCGCGGCCGAGCCGGGCGAACTCCCGGGCGATGAAACCGTAATCGAACTCGACGTTGTGGGCGACGAATATCGCCCCGTCCATGAACTCGGCGAATTCATCCGCGATGTCGGAGAAGTACGGCGCGTCCTCCACCATGGCGGGCGTGATGCCGGTCAGACGACTGATGCCCGGCGGTATCGAGCGCTGCGGGTTGAGCAGCGTCGAGAAACGCCCGACGATCCTGCCGTCACGCAGCTTGACCGCGCCGATCTCGGTGACCCGGTGGTTTTCGCCACGCCCACCGGTTGTCTCCACATCGACGACGACGTACTCCTGGTCCGGATCGAGGGTCCAGCGAATGCGCACGACGTCGGCGCGGAAGCCGGCGGCGCGCAATTGCTCGATGCGCAGCAGCTGGTTGCGGCGCAGCTGGTCGCCCTCGGTCTTCACCTCGACGAAGCGGGCGCCGTCGTCGTCCAGCACCAGCAGGTCCGGGTATCCATAACGGGAACCCTCGTAGTCGCGGCAGAAACGCGCCAGCACCTGCCGCAGCGGCTCGCCGCGCTCCTTCTCCAGCAGCGCGAACAGCGCATCGATGATGTTGCGGCGCCAGCGGAATACACCGTTGGGCGTGCCGTAATGCACCGTGCTCGCACGCAAGAGTTCGCGAACCACCCCTTTCGGCTCGTCGAGCATGGCCAGCTTGCGTTCGATCGCCGCGCAATTGGCGTCGTAAAAGGTGCCCGTCGTCAGGTTGCGCGGCAGGAATTCGAACGGCGAGTGCAGGTCGGCATCTTCGCCTGCAAACAGCTCGTCCCAGAAATACAGGCCGAAGAAGGTCCGCCAGATCGCGTTCTCGACGCGGAACGCGCGCTTGCCGGCCTTCTCGAAATAGCCGGCGGCTGCCCGCTCGGGTGAGCCGCCTTGCGCCTCGTCGATATCGATGGTCTGCGAGGCCCGCAGCACATCGGTAACGGCCGACGTGCGTTTGCTGCCGAACTTGCGTTCGTAGAAGTCCCGTGCGAACAGCCACTCCTCGTCGCTGCCCGGGTCGTCGATGCACTGCTCGAGATAGCGCCGGGCCTCCTCCTTCTGCCCGCTGGCGAAGAGGATGCGTACACAGCGCTCCGTGCATTGCGCGGATTCGCCGGCCTGGTAGAGCCGCAAGGCCGCATAGTTGTCGCCGGCTTTCTCGGCGAGTCTCCCGAGGCGGCAGGCGAGCCTGTCGCGCAGCGCGGCCGCACCGGGACTCACCGGATCCGGCCACTCGCAGGCTTCGTCCATCAGTTCCTCGATACCGCTCGCGGAAGCCGACCGCAGGCGCGCGAGCCGCTTTTCGAAAAAATAGTGCTCCAGCGCTTCCTCGCGATCCGCGAAACGCGGCTCGAAGGTCTCGCGAAAATTATGCGTCTTGACGATGCCGAGATCGCGCATCGTGAACCGCGACAGGCCATCCTGCAGGCGGCCGAAGTACAGGAACATCAGGAAATTCACTTCCTCTGCCCGACTCTGCACAACCAGTCGCGACAGGTCGACGCGGTCCACGAATTCGGCGGGATCGCAATTCGCCTTCGCGAACTCGACGTACTCCGCCTTTTTCATGGAGCTCCTCAGGCCGACGAAGATCGCAGCCAGCGCCTCGTACAGGTCGCCTCTCGTCAGGAACCCGAGCAGCTCGTCGAAGTGTGCCTCGCCCGGCGGCTCGAGCCAGCCCTGTTCGCGGAGCGTCGCGACGATCGGTCGCGTGTCGCCGAGCTCCGGGTACTTGAGCCGGCTGGTGGCGAAGACCTTGCCCTTGCGGTTCACGAGGCGCACGTAAAGACACTGCGCGTCGCGCGGCAGGCGCTCGAAGTCGCGAATGAAGGCGGCGTGGACGTCGAGCAGGACGTGGCCATAACCGGCCGCGACGAACTGCATCATCTCGACGAAATGGGAGTGGTAGTAATAAGTCGGAAGGTCCCCCCGCATGGCCGCAGTTTGCAGCGCCGCCGCGGCGTCGGCAACATGCCCGGATGGCCGCCGCCCGAATCACCGCAATCCTGGCCGCCCTGCTCGCAATGCCTTCGCTTGCCGCGGCGCCACTGCCACTCTTCGAGGACTCGTCCGTTATCGACGCGAATCTCGAAGGACCGTTGGGCGACCTGGCGGACAGGCCGGACAGCCGCGACCAGCTGCCGTTCACGCTGCGCGCCGACGGTGACGAGCACGCGATCAAGGTCCGCCTGCGCGGCAAGAGCCGCCTGCGAATCTGCGATTTCCTGCCGCTCAGGCTCAATTTCCGGAAGGGCGAAGTCGACGGCACCCTGTTCGCGGCGCAGGACAAACTCAAGCTCGTCGTGCCCTGTCGAAGTTCGCCGCGCGCCGAAGAGGACCTCGTCGAGGAATACGCGATCTACCGCATGTTCAATCTCCTGACGCCGGCGAGCTATCGCGTGCGGCTGCTGCACACGACGTTCACCGACACGTCGCGTGACGGCGAGCAGACCCGCCTCCACACGTTCCTCCTGGAACCGGAGGATCAGCTGGCCGCTCGCCTCGACGGCAAGACGTCGCAGAAGGCCGAGGTCGCATTGACCTGGCTCGAGCCGGAGCATATGGCGCTCGTTTACGTCTTCCAGTACCTCATCGGCAACCTGGACTGGTCGCTGGTCACCCCGGACGGGGAAACGGTTTGTTGCCACAACGGCACGCTCGTCGAAACCGGGGAGGAGCTCCTGTATGTGCCGTACGACTTCGACCTGTCGGGCTTCGTCGACGCGCCCTACGCCTTCCCGCCGCCCGGCCTGCGCCTGAGAAGCGTCACGCAGCGCCGCTACCGCGGCTTCTGCACCGACAGGCAGTTCCTCGCACAGGCGCTGGAGACAATCGTGGCGAAGCGCCCGGAGATCATCGCCCTGATCCGGTCACTGCCGGTGCTCAGCGACAAGGACAAGCAACGGCGCATCAACTACCTGGACCAGTTCTTCCGCGCGGCCGAGAACGAGGACCGGCTGCTCGATCGCTTCGGGAAGCGCTGCCTCGACTAGGCCCGCCGGCCCTGCAGGTAGGTGGCGGCGACATTGCGATCGTCGCCCAGAACGATGAGCGCGAACAGCAGCTCACTGATCGACTCGGCAAGAGCGCTGCGGTGCGCGCTGATGGCGGTGCCCGCCGGGTCCAGCACCACGAAGTCCGCTTCCTTGCCCGGCTCGAAGTTGCCGATCCGGTCGTCGAGATACAGGGCTTGCGCCGCGCCGAGGGTGGCGAGGTACAGCGCCCGGCCGGGCGGCAAAGGCTGTTGCTGGAGATGCAGGACCTTGTAGGCTTCGCGCATCGTCTTCAGCAGTGACAGGCTGGTGCCACCGCCGACATCGGTTCCGAGACCCACGCGGATCTGCAGCTCGCGCAAGCGGCGCAGGTCGAACAGGCCGCTGCCAAGGAACATGTTCGACGTCGGGCAATGCGCCGCCGCCGCGCCGCTCCCGGCGAGCAGCCGGCATTCCGCATCCTGCAGGTGCAGGCAGTGGGCGAACACCGAGCGCTCCCGCACCAGGCCAAAGCGGTCATAGACGTCCAGGTAATTCGAACTCCACGGAAACTGCCGCGAAATCTGCTCGACCTCGGCGTGATTCTCGGCGAGATGCGTATGCACCCATACGTCCGGGTACTCGGCTGCGAGACGCCCTGCCGCCTCGAGCTGGGCCTCGCTCGACGTCAGGGCAAAGCGCGGCGTGATGGCGTAGCCGAGGCGCCCCCTGCCGTGCCAGCGCTCGATAAGCTGCCGGCTTTGTTCATAGCCCGTCTCAGCGCTGTCGCGCAGCGCCTCGGGACAGTTGGCGTCCATCAGCACTTTGCCGGCAATCAGCCGCATGTTCTTCGCGGCCGCCGCCTCGAAGATCGCGTCGGCGGAGTGCGGGTGAACGGTGCCGAATACCAGCGCCGTCGTCGTTCCGTTCTTCACCAGCTCATCGACAAACAGGGCGGCCACCTTGTGCGCGTAGGCTTCGTCCGCGAAACGCATCTCCCGCGGGAAAGCGTATCGGTGCAGCCAGTCCAGCAGCTCCTCGCCATAAGACGCGATGACGTCTAGCTGCGGATAGTGGACGTGACAGTCTATGAAACCGGGCACGATGAGCTTGCCGGAAAAATCCTCGATGCGCGTGTCCGCGGACAGCGACTCCGTCAGCTCGTCGGCTTTGCCGAGTTCGACGACGCGACCGTCCTCGACGATGAGCAGCCCGTCGTCGAAATAGACGAAGGCGTCCTCACTGTCCTGCTCGCCGGGATCGGCGATGCAGTGAAAAACTGAACCGCGAAAGGCCGTACGCATGCCCTCAGGGCTCCAGCAGGAGCACGCTCTCGTCCAGCGTGTGCTCGTCGCAGTTCGGCAGGTCCGCGGCGCGGTCGATGACCAGGAACTCCTGCCCGGTTTCGAACGCGATCAGCGGCATGTGCCAGGTGCCGCGGCGATAGTTGACCCCCTGCCGGCCATTGGTAACGAACGCCTGCAGGTCCTCCGCCTCGACGCCCTCACCCGGCGGCGCAACAACGACCACGAATCGTGCGGGCGCCAGCGGCACGAAAGCCTGGGTGCCGAGCGGATGGCGTTCCACGACGTCGAAGCGATACGGCAGTTCCGTCGCGATGCGGCAGCGGGCAACGCTGACACGCACCTGCCCGTCAGCACCCACGTCTATCTCGCACAGGTCGTCGAAACGCTCGAACCGCGCGGCGTTCATGGCCTGTCGCTGCGTTGCGTGCGCCTCGATGACCTCGCCGTACGGCTCGAAGCGCTCGCGCGTGAGTGGAACCGGCTTGAGCGTACGCGCGCTCACGAATCCTCACCGTCTGTAACGCGCCCGAAAACGCGCAGCCGGCTCACGCCGCCGTCGGGATAAATCGACATGCGCACGTGGCTCACCGGGCCGAGCGTCTCGAGCTCAGTGTCGAAGTAATGCTGCTGGTCCATCTGCAGTTTCGATTCCGGCAGCAGGGTCTGCCAGCGCTCGCTATCGGGCGTTGCCGCGTCGTGGCGCTCGAACAGCGCCGCCTCGACCGACACGCGGTCCGGGTAGTTGCCCTTGAAGTGCGCGGTATCGACCTCGACGCGCTCGATGATTCCCGGCCTGCCGAGTGCCGCGACCACCCAGTCGTTACCCGGTCCGCGGCGGCGCGCCGTTTCCCAGCCGTCGCCCATGTTCGCGCCACGGCCCGGCAGGTTGAGATTGTGCATGCTGCCGTAGTGCTCGTCGCTTGCCGCGAGCGCCCGGCCACCGTTCTTCAGCGCGAACAGGTCGACGACGCCACCGCCGGCCTCGAACTCCGCGCGCACCTCGCCGTAAATCCGCAGGCGCGCGACACCGCCGTCCGGGTAGATATTGAGCCGCAGGTGCGACCGGGCATTGGGGTCCGACAGCGGCACAAAATTATGCGTGTCGCCTTCGAGGTTGGTACGCGGGACGATCTCCGTCCAGCCGGATTCCGGCACGTCCTCGTCACTGACGCACGCGTCGATGGACGCCTGCGGCGGGAAGTTGCCCGTGAAGTAACTCGTGTCGATGTCGAAGCCGTGGATGATGCCCGGAACGCCCAGCCGGATCACGCAGAAATCGTGCCCCGGTGTGCGGCGGCGGCGGCTTTCCCAGCCGTCCATCCACTTGCCGTGATCGTCGTACTTGTCGGCAACGAACACCGGATCGGCCGGCTGGATGAGGCGTTCCTTGGCGGCGAAGAACTCGTCGCTCGCATAGGTCACGCGCGTACCGAGGCGCGGTTGTTCCAGCCGGATCCAGGCGTGGAACGGGTTATCGACTGTCACCATCAGTTCGCTCCCAGCGCAACGAGGCGCATGCGCGCGATCTTGTGGATCTCGAGCAGGGCATTTTCGAATTCCTCATCGTAGTCGTTCTCCAGCCGGGACTCGAACGCGGCCAGGATCTGCTTCCGAGTGCAGTTGCGAACCGCCATGACAAACGGGAAATCGAACTTCCTGCGATACGCCCTGTTGAGCGCCTGGAAACGCGCGTATTCCTCCGGGGAACAGCGATCGAGCCCGGCACTCGCCTGCTCGTTCTCCGAATCTTCCGTCAGCCCCCCCGCGACGGCGGCCTTGCCTGCCAGGTCCGGGTGGGCGCGGATCAGTGCGAGCTGCCGCTCCCGCGATGCGTTGTCCACGCAGTCCGCCATCACCCGCGCGATGACGTCCACGTCTGCGCTGTCATCGACCAGCGGCGCCGCCTTTTCCGCCACCCACGTCGAATGCTCGTAGATGCCGGCATAACGCCGTACGAAATCGCGTTCTTTCATATCAAGCCTCGTCCGCCGGGAAACGTTCCATCCAGTGCCGCGCAATGTCCTCGCGCCGGCATACCCAGGCGTCCTCGAACGAAGCGACGTAGTCGAGAAACCGCGCCAGCGCCGCGGCACGACCGGGCCGCCCCGCGAGCCGGCAGTGAAGGCCCACCGACATCATGCGCCCGCCCTCGGCATGCAGCACGTCGAACGTGTCTTTCAGATAGTCGAAAAACTGTTGTCCCGAATTGAAACCCTGCGCCGTCGCGAAACGCATGTCGTTGGCATCGAGCGTGTACGGCACCACGAGTTGCGGCGCCGTTTGCGTGCGATCCCAGTACGGCAGGTCGTCGGCATAGGAGTCCGCGTTGTAGAGAAAGCCGCCCTCCGCTGCGACGAGCCGGTGCGTGTTCGGGCTGCAGCGTCCCAGGTACCAGCCGAGCGGCCTGGCGCCGGTCACCTGCGTATGGATGTCGATCGCCTTCTCGAGGTCCGCTTTCTCCGTCGCCTCGTCGACGCCCTGGTAGTCGATCCAGCGGTAACCGTGGCTCGCGATTTCCCAGTCGGCATCCTGCATCGCGGCTACGGCCTCCGCGTTGCGCGCCAGCGCCATCGCGACGCCGAACACGGTTACGGCAAGCCCGCGCTCCGTGAACAGGCGATGCAGCCGCCAGAAGCCCGCGCGCGCACCGTACTCGTACAGTGACTCCATGTTCATGTGGCGCTGCCCGGGATAGGCAGCTGCACCGACGATCTCGGACAGGAACGCCTCCGACGCGGCATCACCATGCAGCACGCAGTTCTCGGCACCTTCTTCGTAGTTGATGACGAACTGCACCGCCGTGCGCGCACCGCCCGGCCATTGCGGATCGGGCGGCCGTGCGCCGTAACCGCGAAGGTCGCGGGGATACTCGTCCATGGTCATCGGCTCACCCCCGCCCCTGCGCGATACCAGCGATCGAGCAGGGCGCGCTCCTCTTCGGTGATTCCCGTCAGGTTGCCAATCGGCATGACGCGCGTCACGACGGTCTGGTTATGGATGCGCAGCGCCTCGGCCGCGATCTGCTGATCGGTCTCCAGTACCACGCCGGCCGGCGCCGCCTGGAAGCCGGGGTGCTCCGGCGACGTGGCATGGCAGGTCGTGCAGCGCTGATGCACGACCTCGCGGACGGCATTGAAATCCACGGTGCCTGCCGTCGCCGCGGTGGTTCGCGGCGCGATGGCGACAGCGACGATCAGCAGCAACACGGCCGCCGCAACGATTGGCAGCGGCGACGCGCGGCCCGAATGTCGCGCCACGAAATACACCCGTACCAGCGCCCCCGCGAGCGAGATCGCGATCAGGATCGCCCAGTTGAGCGGGTGGTTGTAGGTCATGGCGAAGTGGTTGCTGATCATCGTGAACAGCACGGGCAGCGTGAAGTAGGTATTGTGCACCGAGCGTTGTTTGCCGCGGATGCCGGGCTGCGGGTCGGGCGCTTCGCCGCGCTCGGCCGCCGCGACCATCTGCCGCTGGCCCGGGATGATCACGAAGAACACGTTTGCGACCATGATCGTGCCGAGCACGGCACCGAAGTGGATGTAGGCGCCGCGGCCGCCGAATACCTGGCACAGCCCCCACGCCAGCAAGGCCGCCAGGAGCAGCAGGATGCCGGCGAACAGCGGTCCGTTGCGAACCAGTGGCGACCTGCAAAGGCCGTCGTAGACAACCCAGCCGGCGACGATGAATGCGAGCGAGATCCCGGCCGCGGCAAGCGGGCCGAGCTGCGCGACAGCCGGGTCGATCAGGTAGACCTCGGCACCCAGCCAGTAGACGAGCACCAGCAGGAACATCCCGGACAGCCAGGTCGTGTAAGCCTCCCATTTGAACCAGTGCAGGGTCTCCGGCAAAGCCGGCGGCGCGACCCTGTATTTCTGCGCGTGGTAGAAGCCGCCGCCGTGCACTGACCAGAGTTCGCCACCCACACCCTTGTCGCTGTCCGCTGCGTCCCGCGGCGGCTGCAGGTGATTGTCCAGCCAGACGAAATAGAACGATGCGCCGATCCAGGCGATGCCGGCGATCATGTGCAGCCAGCGCACGAGCATGTTCAGCCAGTCGGTGATGTAGGCTTCCACGTCAGCTCCCGATCGGGTGCACGTTGCCAGCCACGGGCGGCGCTTCCGCTTTCGAGCGGCCATGCTCGCGCAGGATCTCGGCGGCGACCGCAATCGCGATCTCGGCAGGCTTCTTGCCGCTGATGCCCTCGACACCGATCGGACAGACGAGGGTTTCGATCACGCTTTGCGGCAGGCCTTGCTGGCGCAAGCGTTTTTCGAAGCGGCGGCGCTTGGTCAGGGAACCGATCAGCCCGCAGTAAGCGGCGTCGCCGCGCTTAAGGATGCGGTCGCAGATGTCCAAATCCAGCGGGTGGCTGTGCGTCATGACCAGGTAGTAGCTGCCGGGCGGCATGGCAGCAACCTCGAGCACAGGTTCGCCGGTCTCGATGGTCCTGGCGTTGCGCGGTGCGGCGCGGAAGATGTCGCGGCGGCTGTCGATCCAGCGTATGTTGCAGTCCAGCCCGGACAGCAGGTTGACGACGGCGGCCCCGACGTGACCGGCGCCGAATACCGCGATGTTGAAATCGCTGCCCAGCACCGGTTCGTAGAAGGTGCCATCCCTGAGCTCGGCCGCACCGCCCTGCAGAAAGCCGCGCGCCTCGGCCACGACCGCCGGATCGCAGGCGCCCTCATCGATCCCGAACACGCTGTCCGCGGTAACAATGAATTTCGTTCCCGAGCCGGTGTCCGTGACCAGCACGGCCGCTTGCCGCTGGCCGTGCAGCGCGCGCAGGTCGCGCAGCCACTCCGGCAGACCCCGGCCGACGGGCTCGAACAACACGTCGACGACACCGCCGCAACACTGGCCGAGGGCCGGGCCCAGCGGGAAGCGCCGCGTCGCCGGTACTTCCGCCTCGTCCAGCAGGCCGGCCGCGATGTGGGTGCACTGGTGTTCGAGCGCCCCGCCGCCGATCGTGCCGATCGTCTCGCGTGCTGTGACGATCATCTTCGCGCCGCTCTCCCGCGGCGATGAACCACGAATCCCCGAGACGGTGACCAGCACCGCGGCTTCGCCAGCCGCGGTCAGGTCCGACAGCTCGTCGATCCACTCGTTCATGACAGCCCCTCCTCGATTGCACGCAGCACCGCCTCGGGTGTCGCCGGCGTGTCCAGCGCAGGCAGCGGATTGCTGTCCGTGGCGATGGCGTCGCGGATTGCGTGGAACACGGAGATGGCCAGCATGAAAGGCGGTTCGCCCACGGCCTTGGAACGATAGATCGTGTCTTCGCGATTGGCGGCATTCTCGAGCAGGGTCACGTTGAATTCCGGGGCGAGATCCGAACAGGTCGGAATCTTGTACGTCGACGGCGCGTGTGTCTGCAACTCGCCGGCGTCGTTCCAACACAGCTCTTCCGACGTGAGCCAGCCGGCGCCCTGCACGAAGCCGCCCTCGACCTGGCCGAGGTCCATCGCCGGGTTCAGCGAATCACCGCAGTCGTGCACGATATCGACGCGCAGGATCCTGTTTTCGCCGGTCAGCGTATCGACGACGACTTCGCTGACCGCCACGCCGTAGGCGAAGTAGAAGAACGGCCGGCCGCTGAACGTATCGCGGTCGTAATTGATTTTCGGCGTCTTGTAGAAACCGGTCGCGGACAGCGATACGCGGTCTGCCCAGGCGAGCTGTACCAACTCGGCGAACTCGAGCGTGCGCGACCCCACGGTGACCCGCCCGTCGCCGAATTCGATCGCGCTCTCGTTGACCGAGAAATGCCTGGCCGCGAACTCAGTCAGGCGCGTGCGTATCTTCCGCGCGGCGGCCTGTGCCGCCTTGCCGTTCATGTCGGAGCCGCTGGATGCGGCCGTCGCCGACGCATTCGGGACCTTGCTGGTATCGGCGGCGTTGATGCGAATGAGGGACACCGGCAGGCCAAGCTCGTCCGCGACGACCTGCGCGACCTTGATGTACAACCCCTGGCCCATCTCGGTGCCGCCGTGGTTCAGGTGCACGCTGCCGTCCTTGTAGACGTGCACGAGCGCACCCGCCTGGTTCAGGTGCGTCGCCGTGAACGAGATGCCGAACTTCACCGGCGTCAGCGCGATCCCGCGCTTCAGTATGCCGCCCGAGGCATTGAACTCCCGGATCTCGGCGCGGCGCGCGCGGTAATCCGCATCCGCCTCGAGCCTGTCGGCGATCATGTCGAGGATATTGTCCTCGACGGTCTGCCCGTACTGGGTCACGTTACGTTCGCCGATGCCGTAGAAGTTCCGGCGCCGCACATCGAGCGGATCGAGCCCCAGGGTTCGCGCAATATCGTCGATCGCGTATTCGATGGCGAGCATTCCCTGCGGGCCGCCGAAACCGCGAAAAGCGGTGTTCGAGACCGTGTTGGTCTTGCAGCGATGCGATTCGATCCTGACGTTTTCGAGGAAGTACGCGTTGTCGCAGTGGAACATGGTGCGGTCGTTGACGGGGCCGGAAAGGTCGGCCGAGATCCCGCAGCGCGATGCGAACCTGAAATCGATGCCCTTGATACGGCCCGTATCGTCGAAGCCGACGTCGTAATCGACGACGAAGTCGTGGCGTTTGCCGGTCATGATCATGTCCGCGTCACGGTCGAGGCGCAGCTTGCAGGGCCGCCCGGTTTTCACCGTCATGAGCGCCGCGATGCAGGCGATCGTCGCGGCCTGGCTCTCCTTGCCGCCGAATGCACCGCCCATCCGCCGGCAGATGCAAACGACGTCCTTTGCGGCGCGATCGGTGGCCTTCGCGACGAGGTGCTGCACCTCGTCCGGGTGCTGCGTCGAGCTGTAAACGAGCAGCCCATTGTCCTCCTGCGGCAGGCACATCGCGATGTGTCCCTCGAGGTAGAACTGGTCCTGCCCGCCCATGTGGAAGCGCCGCTGCAGCCTGTGCGGCGCCTCGCCGATTGCGGCGGCCGCATCGCCGCGCGCCAGCGTCTCGCTTGGCAGCACGAAGGAGCCTTTCTCGAGCGCCGTCAGGGGGTCCAGTATCGGCTCGAGTTCCTCGTAGTCGATCTTTGCAAGGAGCGCCGCCTTGCGCGCCTGGTCGGCGGTTCTCGCGGCGACGGCGAAAACGGCTTGCCCGGCATACTCGACCGTGTCCGTCGCGAAAATGGGTTCGTCATGCACGATCGGGCCACAGTTGTTGTCGCCCGGTATGTTCTCCGCCAGGCAGACGTCGACCACGCCCTCGGCAGCCAGCACGTCGCGCAGGTCGATGCCGCGCAGGCGCGCGTGCGCCTTGCTGCTCATCCCGACGGCTACGTGCAGTAAATCGCGCGGCTCCGGCAGGTCGTCGGTGTAGGCGGCCCTGCCGCTGACGTGCAGGTGCGCGCTGTCGTGCGGCAGCGCTTCGCCGACGGCGCTCCTGTGCGCCTGCTCAGCCGCAGCGTCCATACCCGTACACCGTTTCGTTCAGTTCGCCGCACGTCTCGAGGTAGAGGCGGCGCAACAGGTTCTGGCCGGCCAGCAGCCGGTATCCCGCGGAGGCCCGCATGTCCGAGATAGGCTCGAAATCCCTCGTAAAGGCCGCCATCCCCTCGGCGACCGTTGCCTCGTTCCACGGCTGGCCGGTCAACGCCTGCTCGCAGTGCGTCGCACGCTTCACGGTCGCAGCGAGACCACCGCACGCGATGCGCACGGACTTGACGCGGCCGCCCTCCAGTTCGAGGCGATACGCCGCACACACGGCCGAGATGTCCTGGTCAAAGCGTTTCGACAGCTTGTAGCAGTGCAGGGTCGTGCCCGGCGTGGGCAGCGGCAGCCGGATCCGCTCGATGAACTCGCCCGGCTGCAGGTCGTTGACCTGGTAGCCGTGGTAGAAGTCATCGAGTGCGATCTCCCGAGCGCCCGCGGCGCTGCGGATCACGAGCGAGGCGCCTGCGGCCATCAACGCCGGCATCGAATCGCCGATCGGCGAGCCGTTCGCGACATTGCCGCCGAGCGTGCCGACATTGCGTATCGGCGGCGATGCGAAGCGCCTGAGCATCTCGTCGAGCAGCGGGTAGTGCTCGAGGATGGCGGGCATCGCGTCGCTGAAGGTCGCCGCACCGCCGATTTCGAGGTGCGTATCGCTCGTGCTGATATCGGCGAGCCCTTCCACCTCACCCACGTAGATCAGGGTGCCGAGCTTGCGGTGCTGCTTCGTCACCCACAGGCCCATGTCGGTCCCGCCCGCGAGTATCAGGGCATCCGGGTACCGCTCGAGCAGGCCGGCGAGCTCGTCGATGGTCCGCGGCGCAAGGAAAGCGCGATCCCCTCGATGCAGTTCGAGGAAGTCCTTGCGCGCGATAGCGCGGAGCCGCTCTACGCGGTCGTCCGGCGTATCGCCGCTGCCGCAGGGCTGCCGCAGCCAGTTGCCGTCAGTTCCCGGAATCCCGTACATCGCGCGCGCGGCGGCGATGATCGGCCGGTAGCCGGTGCAGCGGCACAGGTTGCCCGCGAGCGCGTCATCGATATCGTGCCGCGACGGATCGCTTTGCGACTTGTACAGCGCGAACAGAGACATCACGAAACCCGGTGTGCAGAAGCCGCACTGCGAGCCGTGGCAGTCGACCATCGCCTGTTGCACGGGATGCAGCCCGGCCTCGCTGTCGGAGAGGCTCTCGACCGTGATCAGTTCCTTGCCGTCGAGCGTCGGCAGGAACCGGATACAGGAATTGACCGCTTTCAGGGACAGGCCGTCACCGCTGCGGTCGAGTTCCGCCAGCACGACCGTGCACGCACCGCAATCGCCTTCGGCGCAGCCCTCCTTGGTTCCGGTTCGACGCAGGTCCTCGCGCAGGAATTGCAAAACGGTACGCGTCGGATCGACATTTTCGAGCTCGACAATTTCACCGTCGAGCACGAAGCGGATGGTCCCGCTCACCGATGTATCGCTTGAAGACTTTGCCGTCACCGCGCTCAACTACCCCGGTATGTCGAGTAGCTCCACGGGGACGCAAGCAGGGGCACGTGATAGTGCTCGCCGGCCGCGACCGAGAAACGGATCACGACCGTGTCGAGGAAAGCGGGATCGCCGGTCGTCAAACCGCAGTCCGCGAAATACGGACCGATGTCGAATTCGAGTTCATAGCAGCCGCTTGTCATGGCATCGCCCTCGACCAGCGGCCGGTCCGTGCGGCCGTCGGAATTCGACACCGCGGATGCGACCAGCCGGCGTTCTTCGTCCACTGCGAAGAGCCGGATGCCGACGCCGGCAGCGGGACAGCCCTGAGCCGTGTCCAGAATGTGTGTCGTCAATCGTCCCATCGATTCTCCGGCTTGCGCGCAGCGCGGCAATACCCGCATTATACGTTGCCATTACCCGCAGTACGGTCGCTATGAAGAATAATAAAGAGCTGTCGCGGCGCCGTTTCCTGTTTTCCGCAAGCGCCCTTACAACTTCGACGTTCCTCCGGATGTCGGGCGCTTCGATCGCCGCAATCGCGCAATCGGCATGCACGGCGAGAGACCGGCCCGTCTCCTTCCTGTCCCTGTCGCCAGCCGATGCTGCGGATATCGAGGCCATTGCCGCACGGATAATCCCGACAACAGACACGCCCGGCGCGAGCGAGGCCGGTGTTGTGCATTTTTTCGACAGGGCTTTCGCCAAAGAGATGAAAGAAAGGCTGAATGAAGTTCTGGAAGGGCTTGCCGGACTGAATGCCGCCATCGACGATAACGGGCGTTTTGCCGGACTGTCCCCCGATGCACAGGATGCCCGGCTGCGCGAGATCGAGACATCGGACTTCTTCGGACTCGTGCGGGAAATGACAATCTTCGGATTTTTCGCGATGAGCGAATACGGCGGCAACAAAGACCACGTCGGCTGGGAACTGGTCGGCTTCCAGGGCCACAACGGCGGCTGGGAATATCCTTTCGGCTACTACGATGCCGAAGCAGAGGGAGGGGGCAACGATGGCGAATAGCCCGCCGTTCGACCTGCGCAAGCCGGTCGATTTCGCAATTATCGGCTCCGGCTCCGCGGGCGGGATACTCGCCAAGGAACTGTCCACAGCCGGCTTCGAGGTCGTTGTTTTCGAGCAGGGGCCGTATCGCAAGACGTCCGATTTCGGCCATGACGAGCTGTCGACAGTGTTCCGCCACGAGCTTAACGGCGATATCGGCGCGCAGACTTTCCGCCACAACGAGAACGAGACCGCCGTGGCACAGCCACAGCCGCCTGCCGAATACGCGCAGACAGTCGGCGGTTCGAGCGCGCACTTCACCGCCAATTTCTGGCGCTTCCGCGAAGTCGACTTCAGGGAACGCAGCCTGCTCGGCCCCATATCGGGCACCAACTTCTCCGACTGGCCGATCAGTTACGAGGAACTCGAGCCTTACTACACGAAGGTGGACTGGGAAATCGGCGTGTCCGGCGCGCCCGGGCCGAATGACGCGCCGCGATCGAAACCCTTTCCGATGCCGCCGATGCCCGTCAAGTCTTCGGGTGTGCTGCTCGAACGCGGCGCGAACAAACTCGGACTGACGGCCCAGCCGGAGCCCCACGCTATCCTCACGCAGCCCTACAATGGCCGGCCAGCCTGTATCAAGTGCGGCTACTGCATGTGGTTCGGCTGCGAAGTTGGTGCCAAATCGTCGACGCTCGCCGCGATGATCCCGCTCGCTGAAGCCTCGGGCAACTGCGAGATCCGTGCCGAGTCCGCCGTATTTCGCATCGAGACCGACAAGCGGGGCCGCGCCAGCGAGGTCCTGTACTACGACGCTGCCGGCAACGAAAAAGCGCAGAAGACACGCGCGGTCATCGTCTGCGCGAACGGCGCCGAGACTCCGCGGCTGCTGCTGATGTCGGCCAGCGAGCGGCAGCCTGACGGCCTCGCAAACTCCAGCGGTTTCGTCGGTCGCAACCTCATGCTGAATGCGCACGTCGCGGTCAACGCCGTCTTCGAAGAACCCCTGAACGATTACAAGGGCGTGCAGGTAACGCGCATCGTCCACGATTTCTACGAGTGCGACGAATCGAGGGGCTTTTACGGTGGCGGGGGCATCGATGCGCGGCCGCTCTGGTCGACCACGCCGATACTGCATTCCATGCTCGGTATGCCGCCCGACGTCCCCACCTGGGGAGCCGCCTGGAAGAACGAGATCGCGCATAATTTCACACGCCAGATGTCGATCGTCGGCAGCACGACGTCGCTCGCGCAGGACTCGAACAACATCACGCTGGACCCGGTTGCAACCGACCATTGGGGCCGCCCCGGGCTGCGCATGACCTACATGGATCACGATGACGACATCGCCATGGGCCGGTTTCTCGAGCAGCGCGCCATGGAACTGGCGGAAGCCGCGGGGTCCGTCAAGTTCTGGCCGTTCGAGAATCTCCCCACCACGGGCGGGCCGCACCTGCTAGGGACCTGCCGCATGGGCGAGGATCCGGCAACATCCGTCGTCGACCGCGACCATCGCAGCCACGACATACCCAACCTGTTTATTTGCGACGGTTCCAGCTTTGTAACGTCGGGCAGGGGTCAGCCCACAATGACCATCATGGCGCTCGCATTTCGCGCCGCCGACAAGATCAAGGCGGCCGCTGCCGCCGGCACAATTTGACTGCGGAGGGACGACTCATGAAGAAACTCGTATTGCTGGCTGCCGCTGCGCTTGCCTGCGGCTGCGAAGTGCACGTGAACCACGGCGCTGATGTCGAATACCTGCAGGCGCCCGGCACCGAGGATCTCAACCTGCCGTTCTCGTCCGCTGTCCGGGTCGACAACACACTGTATCTGTCGGGCAGCATCGGCATCATTCCGGGCACGATGGATCTTGCCGAAGGCGGCATCCAGGGCGAAACGCGCCAGACGATGGAGAATATCAAGAAGACCCTCGAGACTTTCGGGTCGTCGCTTGACCGGGTCGTGAAATGCACGGTGTTCCTTGCCGACATGGCGGAATGGGGCGCGATGAACGAGGTCTACCGAACCTACTTCGAGAACCCGCCGGCACGCAGCGCACTCGGCGCCAACGGCCTGGCGCTGGATGCCCGGGTAGAAATCGAGTGCATCGCCGTGGTAGGCGACGCCGGGGACGCGTAAGGCCCTAGTCCGCCAGCAGCGCGTCGCGCCGCGCCGCCAGTGCCGCACGACGGCGTTTGTCGAGGATGCCGTCGAATTCCCGCTCGATGACGTCGTCGGTCAGGGCGTTCATTGCCTTCTTCCAGCCGTCGCCGACCTCCAGCTCCACGCCCTGCAGGTGCCGTGGCCGGTCCTTGGCGTTGCCGAAAGCGCGGTCATGGCCGAGGAGGATCAGCTGCCAGTCGGCAGGGTCGTAGGTGATGCGCTCGGGGGTCCGGCCCTCGTTGGCAACCAGGACGTCGAACACGTACATCGCCGACCACTGCTGCGGCAGCGGGCAATTCGCGGATCCGCCGCGGCCATCCTCCGATCGCTGCTGCTCGTTCACCAGCTTCGGCGGCAGGAACTGCAGCGATCCCTCGTGACGGCCGAGGTTTCGCTTCACGGTAACGGGAACCATGTCCAGTTCCAGCAGGCGATCCAGCCGGTATGCGGCGACGTCCGGGTAAGTCTCTTTGTTTTCACGCTTCACGAATACCGCGTCGATTCGTCGCGTGCCGTCACTAACGGTGACGATCGTCCGCCCCAGCGCATCCTCCCGCTCGTTCGTGATCTCGCCGGATGCCAGCAGCGCTTCCGTCGCATCCGCCGAGAGGAAGCCGCCGGGGCGACTCCCGACCTGCCGGGGATGCGGCTGCGGTGACGTAATTTCGCGGCTGTCCTCGCTGACCACGGCAAGACGATCATCCTCGATGATCAGCGCGTTGCCGCTGCCGCCGTAACGCTCGCTTAGCATACCGGTATCGACCTCGATGATGTCGCCGTCGAAACGCTCGAGTATTCGGCGTCCCAGCGTCGGTGTATGTCCGATCACCACCCGGGTCGCACCGATGGCATCCAGCGCCGACTGCAGGCGCTCTTCCTCCACGAGGCGGCAGCAAGCCACGTTGCCGCGGTACCAGAGCGGGCCGTCCGGCGCGTGGACGTCGGATTCGAAGAGCTTGCGCGTTTCGGTGACCGTGTCCATCAACGTCGCCTCGGCATCCACCGAGGGCATGTAGTTCTGCAGGATGCGCGGGTGCTGGTAGAAATTGTCCATCGGCGTAAGCGCGCCGGACTCGTACAGCAGTTCGAGATTCTCGACGTATCGTTGCAGCTCGCCGGCAAGCGTGCCGTTCACACCCTCGAGACCGATCTCGGCGATCATCGGCGACAGGCCGCCATGCACGAAAGCGGTGCCGTTTACGACCACGACGACCGGCTTTGACAAAAGCCACGCGCCGTAACTGCCGTCCGCGTCGAACTCTCGCCGGTGCGCGAAGAAACCATCGGGAAACCGCTCATCGAATTCGCGCCGGAGTTCGTCGGTGATATCGCCGCCCGCACCTTTTCGCTTCGCATACTCGGCCAGCCATTTCTCGCGCTCCTCGACGGTCTCCTCATCGGCAAACGCCTCGAACTCGGCTTTGGCCACGTAGCGCAGGTCGCCGACGAGGTTCATCGCCTCGTGGTTCCCGATCAACACGTGCACCATGCCGCCCGCTGCGTCCGCTTCCCCCTCGAGGCGCATGAGCAGGTCCATCGCGGCGCGGGAACCCGGCCCCCTGTCGAGGATGTCTCCGACGATGACGAGATGGGTGGCGCCGCCGGACCAGCCGAGCCCATCATCCACGACCCCGGCATTCTGCAGCGTGGCGACCATGGCGTCGTAGGCGCCATGAATATCGGAGACGGCAACGATGCGTTCGACGCCGCTGTACTGCCACTGGCTGGCGCCGACCGCCAGGGGCAGCGTGCACGCCAGGAAGAGCGCGATTAATCGGGTCAGGTATCGAGTCATCTATCCAACCGGGCGGTTCCAGGCACCAGTGTAGTTTCCCGCAATGCGCGCGGCAATTTGCGTTTTTTCGTTGCCCTCACCGCCTGCGCCTGCGTGCTAGACTTTTGCGAAATCGATGTTGACCGGAGCCGGGTGAACCCATGCTGAACTTCCGCAAGTCGTTGATTGTAATAGTCTTGTTGTTGGCAGCTGCGAATGCGGCCGCGAGCGAACCCGATCCACTGTTCCAGGACGACTCGCTGATCGACGTGACGATTACTGCGCCGATGAAGGCATTGCTCGGGCACCGGCCGGACGAGGAATACCTGACGGGTGCCCTGTCCTACACGGAGGCCGACGGCAGCATCGTCGAATTCGACATAGGCATACGCACTCGAGGTAATTTCCGACGGCAGTCGCGCGTCTGCCCGTTCCCGCCGCTGCGGCTCAACATCAACAAGTCGCAGGCCAAGGGCAGCCTGTTCCATAAGCAGAACAAGCTGAAGCTGGTGGCACATTGCCGCGACAACTCCGAGCGTTACGAGCAGAACCTCATCAGGGAGTACCTCGCCTACCGCATACTCAACACACTGACGGACATCAGCTACCGCGTCAGGCTGGCCCGGGTTACCTATGTCGACAGCGAGCGCAATGACGAAGACCGTGTTCGCTACGCGTTCTTCATCGAGCACAAGAGCCGTCTGTCCAAAAGGCTGGGGCTGGCAGAGATCTCGACCAGCGGGATAAAGGTGGCCGACCTCGAGGGCCCCTACTCCGACCTCACTTCGCTGTTCCAGTTCATGATCGGCAATACGGACTTCTCACCGGTGGCGGGCGCCGAGGGTGAAGACTGTTGCCACAACACGACCCTGCTCGGCAATGAAGGGGAAGCGATCTATGCGATACCGTACGACTTCGATATGTCGGGCCTGGTCGACGCGCCTTACGCCGAACCCAATCCGAGATTCAGGATCAAGCGCGTAACGCAACGCCTGTATCGCGGCCGCTGCGCCTATAACGACAACCTGCAAACGTCCATCCAGCTGTTCCAGGACAACCGCGATGCTATATACGAACTCATCGGGCAGCAGGAGCAACTGGAAGACTCGACGCAGAAGAGGGTCAGCAAATTCGTGGACAGCTTCTTCGACGTGATCGACAACCCGAAGAAAGTGAAGCGCGAAATTACTTCGCAGTGCATCTAGAAGCGGTCTCAGACCCCCCCGTGACCGCTTCCAGTCAGATCGCGTCGTCCGGCGCCTCGAGCCAGTCGACGACGATCTTCGCAACCCGCGGGTGGATGAAGTACCCGAGCGAGCAATGCGGGTTCGACTTGCCGTAGCGCAACGCATGATTGTAGACCCGGTAGTCGTTGATGGAGCTGATCACATGCTCCCTCATCATCGCTTTCAGGTCATTGGCCACGGTCTTGTCGTGGCAGAAATAGTCATCCTCGGCCGAGACGTTCTCCCACGTGATGATGTTCGTCGGGAAGCGCTCGGTCGACTTTCGCTTCGCGCCGAGGAGGCGCCGGCGCACCATATCGTCGCTGATCGGCGAACCGAGCGTAACGAACACCTCGATCTTCGAGGCGCTGAACTCATCGCGGTAGCTCTCTCCGTGAGACAGCTGCCACAGGACATCGTAGGCGACGGCGCAGCCCGTGCCGTGACTGATCAACATGACCTTGTCGCCACGTCGCAGCAGTTCCATCAGCTTGCTGCGGACCCTCTCGCGCACTCGCTTGGTAAATTCCGTGTTGCCGCTCAAGTACAGCGCGAAATCCTTTGCGACCATTGAGACCAGCACCGTCGTCAGGCCCAGCAGACCGAACAACGGCGCGGCGACGTCGGCGATCGCCTCCGGCACCGCCGATTTGCCGCGCAGCTTGTCGTACTGCTGCAACCCGAACTTCTTCCGCTGCGGGATCTTTCTCAGGCCCTCCAAGGCATTGCGGCGGTCCCCGATGTCGAGCTGCTCGTCATAATGGCGACCCCTCGATCGCAGGTACTCGTTGCCGATGTCGCCGTAATACGCGAGCTCGATCCCGACACTCTTGAACGGCTCGACGTGGTCCGGGAAATCGCGCTGCACGCCTTCGCGCAGCGCGGTGGACGCCTCGTCGAGGTACACGTCTTCGGGCGGCTTGAAGTCGCCCCCATGCACAATGAGTATGCTGCGCTGAGCGCTTTTGGTTGTTTCTGTCATCGAGGGCTCGCAGCCACAAGCGGGCGGCTAGTGTCCTGTCCGGTTAATTCGCATATTTTCAGCGCCTTGTACGACGCGCCCTTCGGGAACCGATGAAATGGGCCATGACCGCGCTGCATCCCTTGCCAAGGTCTCGACATTGGCGGCGGAATGCGCCTTGTCCTGGCCCATTTCATCGGTTCTGAAAGCATGCGAATTAACCGGACAGGACACTAGTATTCGTCTTCTTCTATGTTCCGTCGTGTCAGCATGGTCAGGAATGAGCCGGACATCGACTTGCCGTACTCGAGCTTCCATATCATCAGCGTCGCCATGACGAACGTGAACGATATCACCACCGATATTGCCACCGCACCGATTCCGGATCCGAGACCAATGCCGATCGCGACAAATATGTACATTGCGTCGGATGGTAATGCCAGCGAAAACCGGAACCGAACCGCCGCCACGACGCCGGCGAGACTGAAAGCGAGCGCGATACTGTTTATTACGATCATCGCAATGCCGGTCACGACGATCGGCAGTATCACGATCGTCTGCAGGAACGACTGGTCCAGCTTGCGAGCCCGGCTGGTGATGAAATAGACCCAGGACACGGGCACGACGGCGATGATCGAGCCGATGATCGCGAAAAACAGCTTGATCGGGCCGCTCGGGGCCAGGATCGTGCGTTCGGCGCGCGAGTAAACCGGCTCGAAGGTGTCGTAACCCGCGTCCGCCAGCTCGCTGATGCCACCGACTGGAAAATACTCGGCCAGCGCGGGGAAACGGCGCATCGCAAACCACGCCAGCCCGACCCAGAAAACGTAGTAGGCCAGGATTATCGTTATCGGAATCAGCAGCCCCGCCGACCGTCTCATCGTGCTCTCCGCCTCCCCGGGAGCGTCAAGATACCCCGAGCGAGGGCCCGACGCCACACGTTGACGAGGCAAGGGGAGACACACGATGGTAGGCTATGCGCCGCATTCACCTGGGAGAGCCTGATAAATGAGCAATGATGTCCAGCTTCTCGGCATCAGTAACGCAATCGTGGACGTGCTGGCGCATGTCGACCACGAACTCATCGAGAAGATCGGTGTCGTGCCGGGATCGATGAACCTCATCGACGAAACCCGCGCGCACGAGATCTACGCGATGATGGGCCCGGCCACGGAGATGTCGGGCGGTTCCGTCGCCAATACCATCGCGGGATTTGCGAATCTCGGCGGCCGTGCCGCCTACATTGGCCGCGTCCGTGACGACCAGCTCGGCGAGATCTTCAATCACGACATGCGCTCGCTGGGTATCGACGTGCGGCTCAAAGCCGCACCGGATGGCGCGCCGACGGCGCGCAGCCACATCATGATCACCGCGGACGGCCAGCGGACCATGAATACCTACCTTGGCGCCTGCACGGAACTCGGCGTCGCGGACATCACTCCCGAGACCTTCGGCAAGCCCAAGGCGGTACTGATCGAGGGCTATGTGTGGGATATCGCGGAAGGACCGGCGCTGGCGAAGAGAGCCATGGAACTCGCCAGGAAAGCACGCAGCACGGTGGCCCTGTCGCTGTCGGACTCGTTTTGCGTCGAGCGGCACAGAGAGTCCTTCGCGGAAGCCATTCGCGAAGGTGTGCAGATCGTCGTCGCCGACGAAGACGAGATCAACATGCTGATGGGCACCGACAACTTCGACGACACGCTCGAAGCGATCCGCAAGTACGACAATCTGTTTGTAATGACGCGCTCCGACAAAGGCTCGGTCATCGTCCACCGCGGCGAACATCACGAGCAGGAAGCAACGCCCGTCGAAAAAGTGATCGACACGACCGGTGCCGGAGACGCCTACTGCGCCGGCTTCCTCTACGGCTGGGTGCACGACAAGTCGCTCGCCGAGTGCGCGCGCGCCGGCACGCTGTGCGCAACGGCAGTGATCCAGCAGCTCGGCGCGAGGATCGAAAAAGGCGTGATGGAATAGGGCCTGTTAACAGGCCCTAGCTTCCGATCGGGTGCCAGGTGGTTTTGACTTCCTGCGTATCCCGTATCAGGTAGGGGTGCTGCGACGAGTCACTGTTCCAGTCAATGTCGCCGCGCGCGACAACCCGCTTGATGTTGTCCGACGCAGCCTCCTGGACCGTCCTGGCCGTGCTGCTCGCGCCGTCGCAGAAGACGATCGCGTTGACGTCCATGTGCGAAGCGAATTGCTCCGTCAACTCGGATCGTAGTCCGGTGATTATGTTGACGACGCCCGCCGGCACGTCCGAAGCATGCAGGACTTCCGCGAAACTCACCGCCGACAGCGGCATCGACTCCGAGGCCAGCACGACACAGGTGTTGCCGCCCACGATCGTCGGCGCGACGTTTGCAATGAGGCCCAGCAGGCCGCTCTCATCGGGTGCGATGATCGATACCACGCCGGTGGGCTCCAGCACTGAGAAATTGAAGTGCGATGATGCGACGGGGTTCACCGCGCTGAACACCTGCTGGTACTTGTCGGCCCACCCCGCGAAATAGATGAGCCGGTCGATCGACGCATCCACCTCTTTCAGCGCCTTGCGCTGGGCCATTCCCTGCAGCTTGAGCTCGGCAATGAACTGCTCGCGGCGCCCCTCCAGCATCTCGGCGATGCGATACAGGATCTGTCCCCGCAGGTAGGCGTTTGTGCCGGCCCAGCCCGCCTGCGCCTTGCGCGCCGCCACGGTCGCGTTGCGAAAGTCCTTGCGGCTGCCGCGGCAGACGTTGGCGATCACCCTGCCCTTGCCGTCTTCGAGCGTGAAATATCGCCCGGACTCGGTGCGCGGGAACTTGCCGTCGATGTAGATCTTGTAGGTTTTCGCCACCGGCACCCGTGCATCTTCACGTTTGGCTTTCGTCGCCATGATTACGCCTCCAGCACCAGGTAGGCATCGAGCCCGTGCAGGCCGCCCTCGCGGCCGACTCCCGATTCCTTGTAACCGCCAAATGGCGACGTGGGGTCGAACTTGTTGAAGGTGTTCGCCCAGACGACGCCGGCACGGACGCTCTGCGTCATCTTGAAAATCTTCGCGCCCTTGTCCGTCCATACGCCGCCGGACAGGCCGTACGGCGTATTGTTCGCTTTCGCCAGCGCCTCGTCGAAGGTCCTGAAGGTCTGGATCGCGAGCACCGGCCCGAAGATCTCCTCTTGCACCACGCGATTCGACTGCGATACGCCCGTGAAAATCGTGGGCCGGCACCAGTAGCCTCTCGCGGGCACCGGGCAGGAACTCTGGTGAATCTCGCCGCCTTCCTGCTTGCCGATGTCGAGATACGATTCGATCTTTTCCAGCTGTGCCTTCGAGTTGATCGCACCGATGTCCGTGTTCTTGTCGAGCGGGTCGCCAACGATCAGCGTCTCCATGCGGTCCTTGAGTTTCTGGATGACCTGCTCAGCCACGGCTTCCTGCACCAGCAGGCGCGAGCCGGCGCAACACACGTGTCCCTGGTTGAAGAAGATGCCATTCACGATGCCTTCGACCGCCTGGTCGATGGCCGCGTCGGCAAAGATAATGTTGGCCGCCTTGCCGCCCAGTTCCAGCGTGTACTTCTTGTTGCTGCCGGCCAGCGCCTTCTGAATGATGCGGCCGACATCGGTAGAACCGGTAAACGCGATCTTGTCGACGCCCGGGTGCGACACGATGGCGGCCCCGGTGTCTCCGGCGCCGGTCACGATGTTGACCACACCCTCCGGGAGCCCGGCGTCCGCAATGACCTCGGCGAGCTTCAATGCCGTCAGCGGCGTCGTCTCGGCGGGCTTCAGCACGACCGTGTTACCACAGGCCAGCGCCGGGGCCAGCTTCCACGCGGCCATCAGCAGCGGGAAGTTCCACGGAATAATCTGGCCGGCGACGCCCATCGAACGCACGCGGCGCCCTGGGAACGCGTACTCCAGCTTGTCGGCCCAGCCCGCGTAATAAAAGAAGTGCGCCGCGGCCAGCGGCACGTCCACGTCGCGCGCTTCGCGTATCGGCTTGCCGCCGTCCAGCGATTCGATCGCCGCGAATTCGCGCGCCCGCTCCTGGATGATGCGCGCGATGCGATAGATGTATTTGCCGCGATCGGCGGGCTTCATGCGCGACCATGCGCCGTTGTAGGCCTTGCGGGCGGCCTTCACCGCCTTGTCGACGTCGGCGCCGTTCGCCAGCGCCACGCGGGACAGCCGCTCCTCCGTCGCCGGGTTGATCGTATCGAAGTACTTGCCGGACTGCGGTTTGACGAAGTCACCGCCGATGAAGAGTTCGTACTTCTTCGCGACCTTGATGTGGTCCGTGCTCTCCGGCGCGGGCGAGTATTCCCAGCCGCCTTCGAACGCGAGTTTGTTTTCGGGAGTCGCCATTATCAGTCCTTCGAAAAATAATCCGCCGACTGGTACACACCGGTCTGCTGTTTCACGATCTGCATCAAAACGTCGTTCGCGAGCGAACTCGCCCCGAAGCGAAACCACTCGGGGGTCAGCCACGCGTTGCCCAGGGTCTCGCGAAGCATTACGAGGTAATGGATCGCGAGCTTCGCACTGGAGATGCCGCCGGCGGGTTTCATGCCGACCATGCGGCCCGTGTCGTAGAAATAGTCGCGGATCGCCTGCAGCATGACGAGTGTCACCTGCATGGTCGCCGCGGGCTGGATCTTGCCTGTCGACGTCTTGATGAAGTCTGCGCCCGCATGCATGGCCAGCACGCTGGCGCGCCGTACTCGGTCCAGCGTACCCAGCTCGCCGGTCTCCAGGATGACCTTGAGGTGCGCATCGCCGCAGGCTTCCTTGATGGCGGCGATCTCGTCGAACACGAAACCGTAGTCGCCGGCCAGGAATGCGCCCCGTGAAATCACCATGTCGATCTCGTCGGCGCCCTGCTCGACGGCCATGCGCGTATCTTCGAGCTTGACGCTGAGCGGCGCCTGCCCGCTGGGGAAGGCGGTCGCAACCGAGGCAATGTGGATGCCGCGGCCCTCGAGTGCCTTGCGTGCAACGCCGACCATCGTCGGATACACGCACACGGCAGCAACGTGCGGCAGGCCCGGCACCGAATCGTGCAGGTGCATTGCTTTCTGGCAAAGTTGCCGGACCTTACCGGGCGTGTCCTGGCCCTCCAGCGTGGTCAGGTCGATCATCGACAGCACCATTCTCAGTGCTGCCATCTTGGATTCCTTCTTGATCGAGCGGCTCTGGAAGCGGGCAACGCGCTCGTTCACGCCAACCTCGTCGACACGCGGCACGCGGTCCAGGTCGGGCAATTTCCTCTTGGTGTCGACGGCAGCCAGGCTCATGCTCAGTCCTCCGCGACAGTCGTCTCGAGAGCGACCCTGATCATCTCGTCGAACGTGGTCGCCCGATCCTCGATCGACAATGCATTGCCGGAGGGGATGTCGTCGCTGACCGTGCAGATGGCGAGTGCCTCCGCGCCGTGCTCGGCCGCGATCGGGTAGATCCCGGCCGCCTCCATCTCGATACCGTAGACGTTGTATTTCGCCATCGTCTCGAACATGTCCGGGTCCGGGGTGTAGAAGAGATCCGCGGAGAATATATTGCCGACGTGATAGCGGACCTGGTGCGCCTCGGCTACGGCCACGGCCTTGCGCACGAGATCGAAGGTCGCGAGTGCCGCGTAGTCGTAACCGCCGAAGCGCATCCGGTTGACCGCCGAGTCGGTCGACGCGCCCTGCGCGATTATCAGGTCGCGCAGCCGGACGTCAGGATGCGAGGTGCCACAGCTGCCGACCCGAATGACCCGCTTCACGCCGTAGTCCACGATCAGCTCCGTGCAGTAGATCGAGGCGGACGGAATGCCCATACCGTGGGCCATGACGGAAACCTGCCTGCCCCGGTACGTGCCGGTGAATCCCCACATGTTACGGACGTCCGTGACGCGGCGAGGATTGTCTAGGTAGGTCTCCGCAATGTACTGTGCGCGCAGCGGGTCACCCGGCATCAGCACCGTATCGGCGAAGTCGCCGGGCGCGGCGTTCATATGTTTGGTGGCCATGAATTATTCTTTGCCTTGTCCGACCTGAAACAATACCGCGAACCTTGACCGACTACCAACGACACCCTTGTACCGTGCGCTTCGCGCTGCCGCTGGCGTGCATCGCGCTGGGCCTCGGCGCCTGTTCGTCGCCTGCCGACGAGCCGGGCTCCATGGAGGTCACCCAGACCCGGCTCATCGTGGCCGGCCAGCTGGAGTCCGACGGGCTCGTCGAGGCCAGCGGGCTCGCGCGCTCGCAGCGCAGCGCGGAGCTGCTGTGGTCGATGAACGACGGCGGCTCGAAACCCCGCCTGTATGCGTTCGACGGTTCCGGCTTCCACCGCGGCCGGATCAGCCTCGACGGCGTGAAAAATCGCGACTGGGAAGACCTGGCATCCTTCACGGTCGACGGCACACCCTACCTGCTCGTCGCCGATACGGGAGACAACGATGCCAGGCGCAAGGACGTATCGCTGCACGTCGTTCTCGAACCCGACCTCGCCGAGGATGACAAGGTCAGGATCGAACCCGCCTGGAGCATCGATTTCCGTTACCCGGACGGCCCGCGTGACGTCGAGGCCGTCACGGTAGACCCGGCAGGCGAGCGCGTGCTGCTGCTGAGCAAGCGTGAATGGCCGCCCGTGCTTTACGCAGTGCCGCTGTTCCCGCCGTCGGACGGTACGGTCGTGGCGAAACGCCTCGGGCCGATCGAGAGCCTTCCCGCGCCGACCCGACAGGACCGCGAGCATGCCGTCTTCACCAAGGACTGGCACTGGCAACCGACGGGCATGGACCTGTCGCCTGACGGCCGCCTCGCGGTGATACTGACCTATCGCGGGGTCTATCTTTATCGCCTCAAGCCCGGCAGCAGCCTCTACGAATCGCTGTCCGGGCAGGCATACGGCTTCGGCCTCGGCAACTTCCGCGAAGCGGAGTCCGTCGCCTTCAGTGCCGACGGCCGTGCAATCTACGTAACGCTCGAGGGCCGCCATGCACCGCTGCTTCGCATCGACATCAATGGAGCGCTTCCCGAATGAACATGGTGACATCGTCAATCAAGCCGTTCCTGGCTGCGCTTTGCCTGGCTGCGCTGGCGGCCTGCAATCACAACGCAACCCGCGAGGAAGCGCGATCGGCAGAGCAGCCTGGCGGCGGCTCGCTCACGATCATGACGTTCAATGTCGAAAACCTGTTCGACAACATCGACGACCCCGGCAAGGAGGACCGTACCTACCTCGCGCTGGCCGACAAGCAGACGCGCGAACACGAAGCGGCTTGCGCCGGGATCGAGGTGGATCGCTGGCGCGCGCAGTGTCTCGAATGGGACTGGAGCGACGCGGTCATCGACAAAAAGCTCGGCGTCATTGCGGACGTGATCCTGCAGGTCGGTAACGGGCGCGGGCCCGACATCATCGCGCTGCAGGAGGTCGAGAACCTCGGCATTTTGGAGCGCCTGCGCACGGAGTACCTCGCCGCTGCCGGCTACGGACCGGGCATCCTCATTGAAGGCGAAGACCTGCGCGGCATCGACGTCGCCTTCCTGACGCGACTGGACCTCGCCGAACCGGCAACGCTGCACCGTATCGACTTCAGCGGCGTCGGCGAAGACCGGACCTACGACACGCGCGGCATCCTGGAAGCCACCTTCGTGCGTCCCGACGGCACCCTGATGACCGGCTACTCGGTGCATTTCCCCGCACCGTTCCACCCGACCGAGATGCGCGAAGCGGCGTATCGCCGCCTCAACGAGCTGCGCGCCGGGCTGCCGCCCGACCGCGACGCCTTCGCGGCCGGCGACTTCAACACGACCTCGGTCGAGGACCGGGACAGGGACATGCTCGGACGCTTCGCGCGGCCTTTCTGGACGGTCGCGCACGACGTCGGTTGCGACGGCTGCAAGGGTACGTCGTATTACGCACCGCGCGACGACTGGTCGTTTCTCGACATGATCCTGTGGTCGCCGGCGAGCGATCGTGGCAGAAAAGCAACATGGAATTTGCGCACGGATTCGGTGTGGATCGCGAGCGCGGCGCCCGGCCAGCTGCGTCCCGACGGCACCCCCTGGCGCTTCGAGATGCCCGGCGCCACGGGCGTATCCGATCACCTGCCGGTGATAGTGACGATCGAATCCAAGTAGAAACAAACCCTTGTAACGGTATCGTAACCTTGTTTCGACTGGCTGCTTTTTGGCCGCATTCGCGAATATGCCTGCAGCTCAAATATCCGATATAAGCCCTTTATTGAATTAGCTTTTTTGCAAGGGTAGATTAGCCGCAAAAGAACCGGCGGGAGAGGCCGGAATCAATCATCCCGGCTTAGATCCAGCTATCGATTTGGCGAAATAAAACGGTCACGTTCGTGGCCTATTATGGCGCCCTTTATCCAAACCCTCGGGGAATAACAATGCGAAACAAGCGAACGATCCTCGGCGTGCCGCTCAGCTGGCGTCGGAAGTTGACGCGATTTGCGGCTATAGCCTCTCTTCTCATTACCCTGCCTGTTGCGGGATTCGCACAGGAAACGACCTCCAATATTCGCGGCAAGGTCCTCGACCCCAGCGGCAATCCGGTCGCCAATGCGACGATCGTGGTAGAGGATTTACGCAGCGGCGCCGAGCGCACCGTAACCTCGGGCGGAGACGGAACCTTTTTCGCGACGCGCCTGTTGCCGGGTGGCCCGTACAAGGTGACGGTCAACAGCGTCAAGACGATCGAAGTGCCGCTGATCAGTGTCGGCGATACCTACAACCTGACGGTCAACCTGCAGACCGAAGCCGAGATCGAGGAAATCGTGACGATCGGCCAGACGGCCGACATCGTGGAAGTCGCAGCAGGACCTGCGGCTACGTTCTCGCTGGGTGATCTCCAGAACGCGGTAGCGTTCAGCCGCGACATCTCCGATGTCTACGGCATCGATCCGCGCATGATGATCGACAACGACGAGGACGGCTTCGGCGTCAACTGCGCCGGCAAGCATCCGCGTTTCAACAACATCACGCTTGACGGGGTCAGCCAGACCGACCGTTTCGGCCTGAACGAGAACGGTTATTCGACGGCCGTCGGCATGCCGTTCCCGTACGATGCGATCGAGCAACTCGCGGTCGAGCTGGCGCCTTTCGACGTCACTTACGGTGGATTCTCGGCCTGCAATATCAATGCGGTGACCAAGTCGGGCACGAACGAGTGGGAAGGCAAGTTCTTCTACGAGTATTCGAATAACGACCTGCGCGGAGACCGCATTGCCAATTCCGACCAGGATTTCTCGCGCGAGTCATACGACAAGACCTATTACGGCTTCAATGTCGGCGGTCCGATCATCAAGGACAAGCTGTTCTTCTTTGCGGCCTACGAAGAATCCGACGAACCGCGGTTCCTGAAACGCGGCTTCGCCGGTTCCGGCAACGGCGAGGAACGCGACTGGCTCAGCCAGGCCGATTACCAGCGTATTGTCGACATTGCCAACAACGTCTACGGCTACGACCCGGGCGGCCAGCCGGGCGACGGCACACAGGAATCCGAGAAGTACATGCTGCGCGTTGACTGGGACGTCAACGACCAGCATCGCGCGTCGCTTATCTACAACTATTTCGACGGCTTCCAGGATCGTGACTCGGACGGCGATGACAACGAGTTCGAATTCGCCAACCACTTCTATGTGAAAGGCGCCGAATCCGAGACATTTACGCTGAAGTTGACGTCGCAGTGGAGCGACGCGCTGTCGACCGAGGTCTTCTACAGCACGAGCGAGATGAACGACTCGCAGGTCACGGTGGGCCCGAAAGACTTCGCCGACATGCAGATCAGCGTCGGCGGCCGCACGGGTACGGTGTACCTGGGCGCCGACGACTCACGCCAGGCGAACAATCTCGGCACGGAGTCCGACTACCTGAAGCTCTCGGCCAACTACTTCATCGGCAATCACATCATCACCGCCGGCTTTGACCGCGAGGACCTGGAGATCTTCAATATCTTCGTCCAGCATTCGAACGGCGGAGAATACGACTTCTTCGACGATTCCACCGGTAATGATCCGTCCTGTGCGGCCCTGACTCCGCAGCAACGCCTCGACAACGTCAACGGATGCGAGCCATCGGGCATCGACCGCTTCGAACTGGGCCGACCGAGCCGCATCTACTACGGCAGCGGCGGTGGAACGAATGACCCGAATACGGCCGCGGCACTGTTCTCGAACGCCTTGAACGCTCTGTACATCCAGGACGAGATCTTCTTCGACAGCATCGACCTGACGCTGGTCGCCGGCCTGCGCTACGAGTGGTTCACGAGCAGTGATCGGCCGGTCTTCAACCAGGCATTCGCAGACGCCAACAATGGCCTGCGCAATGACGCGAACATCGACGGCCTCGACCTGCTGATGCCGCGTATCGGCGTTACCTGGGGCATCCGCGACGACCTCACGCTGCGCGGCGGCGTCGGCCTGTACTCGGGCGGTAATCCGAACGTGTGGATCTCCAATGCATGGAGTAACGACGGACTGACGAACGCGCAGTTCCAGTTTAATTACTTCGACTCGGCAACGGTACTGCCCGACTTTGCGGATTCGCTGCAGCTGTCGCGCGAGCAGCGCCCTGGCTACGACGTGCCACAGGAGATGGTCGATGCGGTCCTTGCCACAACGCCGGCCGACGCGAACACGTCGCGTTTAGTGCTTATCGATCCTGACTACGAGCAGCCTAGTGAATGGAAATTCGCGCTGGGCGGCACCTGGGATATGCCCTGGCTCGGCGGCATGCAGCTGGACTTCGACTACCTGCATTCGCGCGGTAACGACCCGGCGTACTACGTCGACCTCTCGCAGTCGATTATCGGCACGACGAGTCTCGGCACGCCGATCTACGATTTCACAAACGGTAGCGACAACCTGATGCTGACGAACTCGGGCGAAACCCCGGTCAGCAATGTTCTCTCCTTCGTGCTGCGCAAGGAATTCGACTTCGGCCTCGACGTGCTATTGGGCTATGCCTGGACCGAAGCGGAGGACGTCAGCCCGATGACGTCGGCGGTTGCATTGTCGAACTTCGAAAACACGGCATTGCTGGATATCAACAACCCGCCGGCGGCAAAATCGAACTACGTCGTGCCGCAACGCTGGACCCTGCGTCTCGACTACGAATACCCGATATTCGGCGACAACCTGACGCAGATTACGCTGTTCGGTTACTTCAACGAGGGCCAGCCGCAGAGCTACGCGATGAACGGTGGCGATCTCGAGGGCGACGGCTTCTTCGGCCGCCATCTGCTGTACATCCCGGACGGCCCGACCGATCCGAACGTGGTCTTCGACCCCGGCTTCGACCAGCAGGCGTTCTTCGAGTGGGCCGCTGCCAACGGGCTTGGCCCCGGCTTTACAGAGCGCAACGGCTACAACACGGGCTGGAGCAGCCGCTTCGACCTGCGCATCAGCCAGGAAATTCCGCTGCCTGCCGACCTTGTCGGACGTCTGTACTTCAAGGTCTACAACCTCGGCAACATGCTGAATAATGACTGGGGCGAGATCGTGGACGCGCAGTTCTTCACGCCTGAAATCGTCGGCGCAAGCGTCGACGCCCAGGGCCGCTTCGTGTTCGAGAGCTTCTCCGATCGTTCGATCGAGCGCACTTACGTCAACCGCAGCTTGTGGGAAGCCCGTCTCGGCTTCGACATCAAGTTCGGTCGGTAAGACCGCGTTTCACGCAAGACGAGAAAGGCGGCCTCCGGGCCGCCTTTTCTTTGCACCTTTGGGGTCGGA